>Ga0137307_100407_pt1 | contig 59304 bp, 52 predicted proteins | sample NAcewD2O_March_2_FD_97180 | JGI IMG/M metagenome (GOLD analysis project Ga0137307, IMG submission 97180) | Mouse cecal microbial communities from Vienna, Austria - N-Acetylglucosamine amended D2O_March | ecosystem: Host-associated > Mammals > Digestive system > Large intestine > Cecum | place... | reverse complement strand
CTCTTCCTCTTCTTCTGTGGACTCCTCTTCATTTTCCTCGTCATACTCATCGTAATCTTCATATTCATCAAAGTCATCCACAAAATCCAGATAATCCTCTTCGTTGATATCGGAATCCAATGTCAAATCACGATAACGTCTCATACCTGTTCCTGCAGGAATCAGTTTACCGATAATAACATTTTCTTTCAGTCCGATTAAGGGGTCAACCTTCCCTTTAATGGCCGCTTCCGTAAGCACCTTGGTTGTTTCCTGGAAGGACGCTGCGGAGAGGAAGGAATTGGTTGCCAGGGACGCCTTTGTGATACCAAGGAGCACCTGTTTGCCCTCTGCGGGCTCTAATCCTTCTTTTTCCAGCATTTCGTTGGTATCCTCAAACTCCAGGATATCCACAAGGGTACCCGGTAAAAATTCCGAATCCCCGTTATTTTCAATGCGGACTTTCTTAAGCATCTGGCGCACAATCACCTCAATATGCTTATCACTGATTTCCACGCCCTGGAGACGGTATACACGCTGAACCTCTTTCAGCATATAATCCTGCACCGCACGGACACCTTTTATCTTTAAGATATCGTGGGGATTTACAGAACCTTCCGTAAGTTCATCTCCGGCCTCCAACTCAGCGCCGTCCATAATCTTAATTCGTGAGCCATAGGGAATTAAATATGTCTTTGCCTCCCCTGTCTCACTGTTGGTAACAACAATCTCCCGTTTCTTCTTTGTATCACGGATTTCCGCTTTTCCGGCAAACTCCGTAATAATTGCAAGTCCTTTCGGTTTCCTTGCCTCAAAAATCTCCTCCACACGGGGAAGACCCTGGGTAATATCGTCACCTGCCACACCGCCGGTATGGAAGGTACGCATGGTAAGCTGTGTACCCGGCTCACCGATAGACTGGGCTGCAATAATACCTACCGCCTCACCTACCTGCACCGCCTGGCCTGTCGCCATATTTGCACCGTAGCACTTTGCACAGATACCGTTGTGGGAACGACAGGTAAGAATGGTACGGATTTTCACTCTGTCAATAGGATTGCCCTTCTCGTTTACACCTTTTGACATAATCTCTGCGGCGCGCCTTGGGGTAATCATATGGTTTGCCTTTACAATCACATTGCCTTCGGCATCACAGATGGTATTGCAGGAAAAACGCCCGGTAATCCTCTCCTGGAGATTTTCGATTTCTTCCTTGCCATCCATAAATGCTGACACCCACATACCTGGGATTTCTTTCCCTGTGCCTTCCGTACAGTCTGACTCACGGACAATCAGCTCCTGGGAAACGTCAACCATCCTTCTGGTAAGATAACCGGAGTCTGCGGTACGGAGGGCCGTATCGGAAAGTCCTTTCCGGGCTCCATGGGCAGACATAAAGTACTCCAAAACATCCAAACCTTCACGGAAATTGGACTTAATGGGCAGCTCAATGGTACGTCCTGTGGTATCCGCCATCAATCCCCGCATACCTGCAAGCTGTTTAATCTGCTTATCGGAACCACGGGCACCGGAATCCGCCATCATAAAGATGTTGTTATAGGTATCCAAACCGCCGAGGAGGGCTGCCGTCAGCTCATCGTCCGTCTCTTTCCAGGTCTCTACAACCTCTTTGTAACGTTCCTCGTCCGTAATCAAGCCTCTCTTATACTGGCGCATAATCTTATCCACCGTATTCTGGGCATCCTCAATCATCTGAGGTTTCTGAGGGGGCACAGTCATATCGGAAATAGATACGGTCATAGCCGCCCTGGTGGAATATTTGTAACCAATAGATTTAATATCATCCAAAACTTCCGCTGTGGTTGTGGCGCCGTGGACATTAATAACCTTTTCCAGCACTTTCTTAAGCTGCTTCTTTCCCACATGGAAATCCACTTCTATTTTAAATTCGTTTTCCGGATCGCTTCTGTCCACAAATCCCAAATCCTGGGGAATGATTTCATTAAATAAAAATCTTCCTAAGGTAGACTCTGTGATACCGTATTTTGTTGTGCCGTCAGGCATCTTCTTTTCCATTCTCACTTTAATTTTGGAATGGAGGGTGAGAGATTTATTCTCATAGGCCAAAATCGCCTCGTTTACACTCTTAAAATATTTTCCCTCTCCTAAAGCTCCCGGCCTCTCCTGGGTCAGATAATAAATACCCAAAACCATATCCTGGGAGGGAACTGCCACAGGGCCGCCGTCGGAAGGCTTTAACAGGTTGTTTGGTGAGAGCAGCATAAAGCGGCACTCCGCCTGGGCTTCCACCGACAGGGGAAGATGCACAGCCATCTGGTCACCGTCAAAGTCCGCATTGTAAGCTGTACACACAAGGGGATGCAGCTTAATGGCCTTGCCTTCCACCAAAATGGGCTCAAATGCCTGAATACCAAGCCTGTGCAGTGTGGGGGCACGGTTTAACATAACCGGATGCTCTTTGATCACTTCTTCCAGCACATCCCATACCTCAGGCTGTAAGCGCTCCACTTTCTTTTTTGCGCTCTTGATATTGTGGGCTGTGCCGTTTGCAACAAGCTCCTTCATAACAAAAGGCTTAAACAGCTCGATTGCCATCTCTTTCGGCAGGCCGCACTGGTAAATTTTAAGTTCCGGCCCAACCACGATAACGGATCGCCCGGAATAATCCACACGTTTTCCCAAAAGGTTCTGACGGAAACGCCCGGATTTTCCCTTTAACATATCGGAAAGGGATTTTAAAGCCCTGTTTCCAGGCCCGGTCACTGGTCTTCCCCTGCGCCCGTTGTCTATAAGTGCGTCCACCGCCTCCTGGAGCATACGCTTTTCATTCCGCACAATAATATCCGGCGCACCCAGCTCCAAAAGACGTCTCAGACGGTTATTTCTGTTAATAATCCTTCTGTACAAATCATTTAAATCAGATGTAGCAAAACGGCCGCCGTCCAACTGCACCATGGGACGAAGATCCGGGGGAATTACCGGAACCACTGTCATAATCATCCACTCCGGCCTGTTTCCGGACTCCCGGAATGCCTCTACCACTTCCAGCCTCTTAATGATTCTGGCACGTTTCTGCCCCGTGGCATCCCGCAGTTCCGCTTTTAACTCTGCGGCGTCTTTTTCCAAATCAATAGACTGCAAAAGCTCTAAAATTGACTCCGCCCCCATGCCGACACGGAAAGCATTTCCATACTGTTCCCTGGCTTCCTGGTACTCCGCCTCCGATAATACCTGCTTGTATGTGAGATTGGTATTTCCGGATTCCAACACAATATAGGATGCAAAATACAGCACCTTCTCCAGTGTTCTGGGAGATAAATCCAATATAAGGCCCATACGGCTTGGAATCCCTTTAAAATACCAGATATGGGATACCGGAGCGGCAAGTTCAATATGGCCCATGCGCTCCCTGCGGACGCTTGCCTTTGTGATCTCAACCCCGCACCTGTCGCAGACTACACCTTTATAACGGATTTTCTTATATTTTCCACAATGACATTCCCAGTCTTTGCTGGGCCCAAAAATCTTCTCGCAAAACAGGCCGTCTTTTTCCGGTTTCAGCGTTCTGTAGTTTATGGTCTCAGGCTTTTTTACCTCACCTTTGGACCATTCCCTGATTTTTTCCGGGGACGCCAGGCCAATCTGAATGGCATCAAAAGCGATTGGCTGGTATGTCTCCTTCTTCATCGTCTCTGGCATTGCTGACACTCCCTTCTATCTACAAATTTTCGTCGAGAACTTCGTCCATGAACTCATCTTCATCGAAATCTTCCTCTTCATCGTCCTCTTCTTCAATATCCACCAGCTCTTCGCTGTCCGCATTAAACTCCTGCTTTGTGAATCCCATTTTTCCAAAGGACTCGCTGTCCTCAAAGGCAAAATCCTTATCCCCTGCAATAATGGAATTTAAATCTGTATTTCCGTATTCGCTGGTTTCAATCAGCTCAACTTCATTCCGCTCCTCGTCAAGGACTTTCACATCAAGCCCCAGGGACTGAAGCTCTTTTAAAAGCACTTTGAAGGACTCCGGAATACCCGGCTCCGGAATATTATCTCCCTTAATAATCGCCTCGTAAGTCTTTACACGGCCCACAACGTCATCGGATTTCACCGTCAGAATCTCCTGGAGGGTGTAGGATGCGCCATAAGCCTCCAAAGCCCAAACCTCCATCTCACCGAAACGCTGTCCGCCGAACTGGGCTTTTCCACCCAAGGGCTGCTGTGTTACCAGAGAATAAGGGCCAGTGGAACGGGCATGGATTTTATCGTCTACTAAGTGGTGGAGTTTCAGGTAATGCATATGTCCAATGGTTACAGGACTGTCAAAATACTCCCCTGTCCTTCCGTCTCTTAAGCGGACTTTTCCGTCCCTGGAAAGAGGAACGCCCTTCCACACACTGCGGTGCTCCCTGTTTTCAGACAAGTACGTGAGCACCTCCGGTAAAAGTTCCTGTTTATATTTTGCCTCAAAATCCTCCCACTCCATATTTACATAGTCGTTGGCAAGATCTAAGGTATCCATAATATCATTTTCCTTCGCCCCGTCAAACACAGGTGTCTCAATATTAAACCCAAGGGCTTTTGCTGCAAGGCTCAAATGAATCTCCAGCACCTGCCCGATATTCATACGGGAAGGCACACCCAATGGATTTAATACAATATCCAAAGGACGTCCGTTTGGCAAAAACGGCATATCTTCCACGGGAAGCACACGGGAAACCACACCCTTGTTTCCGTGACGGCCTGCCATTTTATCTCCCACGGAAATCTTTCTCTTCTGGGCAATATAAATGCGCACCGCCTGGTTTACCCCAGGGGACAACTCATCGCCGTTTTCCCTGGTAAACACTTTTGCATCCACAATAATTCCATACTCACCGTGGGGCACCTTTAGAGAAGTATCCCTTACTTCCCTTGCTTTTTCCCCAAAGATTGCACGTAAGAGCCGCTCCTCAGCGGTAAGCTCTGTCTCTCCCTTTGGCGTAACTTTTCCCACAAGAATATCTCCGGCCCGAACTTCCGCACCGATGCGGATAATTCCTCTTTCATCCAAATCTTTTAAGGCATCATCGCCCACGCCGGGCACATCCCTGGTAATCTCCTCCGGCCCTAACTTGGTATCCCTTGCCTCCGCCTCATATTCCTCAATATGAACGGATGTATATACGTCATCCTGCACCAGTCTCTCGCTGAGGAGAACAGCGTCCTCATAGTTGTAACCCTCCCAGGTCATAAAGCCAATCAGCGGATTTTTTCCAAGGGCAAGCTCGCCGTTTGAGGTGGAAGGGCCGTCGGCAATCACTTCCCCTGCTTCCACACGGTCCCCTTTAAACACAATGGGCCGCTGATTATAACAGTTAGACTGGTTACTTCTGGAAAACTTAGTCAAACGGTAAGATTCCCTTGTACCGTCGTCATTTCTCACAATAATCTCATTGGAAACAGCGCTCTCCACCGTACCGGATTTTTTTGCAACCACACAGACACCGGAGTCCACGGCAGCCTTTGTCTCCATACCGGTTCCCACAACAGGGGCCTCGGTAGTTAAAAGGGGCACAGCCTGACGCTGCATGTTGGATCCCATAAGAGCACGATTGGCATCGTCGTTCTGCAAAAAGGGAATTAGGGCAGTAGCCACGGAAAATACCATTTTAGGGGATACGTCCATATAATCAAACATGGTTTTCTCGTATTCCTGTGTCTCGTCCAGATAACGGCCGGACACAGAATTACGCACAAAATGTCCTTCTTCGTCCAATGCCTCATTTGCCTGGGCCACATGGTAATTATCCTCTTCGTCCGCTGTCATATATACAACTTCATCTGTAACCCTGGGATTTTTCGGGTCAGTTTTATCTATCTTACGGTATGGGGCTTCCACAAAACCATACTCGTTAATTCTGGCGTAACATGCCAGAGAGTTAATCAGGCCGATATTGGGTCCCTCAGGGGTCTCAATAGGACACATTCTTCCATAATGGGAATAGTGTACGTCCCGGACCTCAAAACCTGCACGGTCCCTGGAAAGTCCTCCAGGCCCCAGTGCGGAAAGACGTCTTTTGTGGGTCAGCTCCCCCAGAGGATTGTTCTGGTCCATAAACTGGGACAGCTGGGAAGAACCGAAAAATTCTTTTACCGCAGCAGTCACCGGTTTAATATTTATCAGGCTCTGAGGTGAAATTCCCTCCAAATCCTGGGTGGTCATACGCTCACGTACCACACGCTCCAGCCTGGAGAGACCAATTCTGTACTGGTTCTGCAAAAGCTCTCCCACAGCACGGATACGTCGGTTTCCCAAATGATCAATATCATCGTCATGTCCAAGGGCATATTCCAAATGCATGTTATAGTTAATGGATGCAAAAATATCATCCTTGGTAATATGCTTGGGAATCAAATCGGAAATATTTTTCCGAATTGCCTCTTTGATATCTTCTATATCGCTGTTTTCCTCTAAAATCTGGGCGAGAATAGGATAGTATACAAGCTCCGTCACGCCAACTTCCTTTGGCACCACATCCACAAAGTTGGTGATATCCACCATCATATTAGAGAGAACCTTAATATTTCTTGTCTCACCCTGAATCCAAACGTAGGGAACCGCCGCATTCTGAATGTTATCCGCCAGTTCTCTGGTAACTTCCGTCCCTTTTTCTCCGATAATTTCCCCTGTGGAAACATCCACCACGTCCTCAGCCAGCACATGGCCGGTGATACGGTTTCTCAGGGCAAGCTTTTTGTTAAATTTATAACGCCCCACCTTTGCCAAATCATATCTTCTGGGGTCAAAAAACATTGCAGAAATAAGGCTCTCCGCACTTTCCACAGTCAACGGCTCGCCTGGACGGATTTTCTTATATAATTCTAATAAACCTTCTTCATAATTTGTGGCAACGTCTTTGCCAAAGCTGGCAACAATCTTTGGCTCTTCGCCGAACAAATCCACAATCTCCTGATTACTTCCGATTCCAAGGGCACGGATCAGCACAGTAATCGGCACTTTTCTTGTCCTATCCACACGGACATAAAATACATCGTTGGAATCTGTCTCATACTCCAGCCATGCCCCCCGGTTGGGAATTACCGTACAGGAAAACAGCCTCTTTCCCACTTTATCATGGGAAATGGCATAGTAAATGCCAGGAGAACGAACCAACTGGCTTACAATAACACGCTCCGCGCCATTGATTACGAAAGTTCCTGTCTCAGTCATAAGAGGAAGATCGCCCATGAAGATTTCGTGTTCGTTGATTTCATCTGTCTCCTTGTTGTAAAGTCTTACTTTTACTTTCAAAGGTGCGGCATATGTTGCATCTCTTTCTTTACATTCCGGAATGGAATACTTTACATCATCCCTGCACAATGTAAAATCCACAAATTCCAAACTTAAATGGCCGCTGTAATCGGCGATGGGGGAAATATCTGCAAACACTTCTTTTAGACCTTCGTCTAAAAACCACTGATATGAGTCTTTTTGTACCTCAATCAGGTTTGGCATTCCCAGAACTTCTTTCTGCCGTGAATAACTCATACGCAAACCTCTTCCAGCCTGGACCGGACGTATTCTGTTTTTCTCCATTGACGTTTCACCTCTCATTATAATTTTCAGTACTTTTTCTGCAGTTTTGCACAAAAAAATACAGTAAGCCTATGTCAACACAATAGTGCATCTTATATAATAGCACAGCTTGCTTTTATTCGTCAATAAAAACTTTTACTACTTTTCTGCTGTAAACAATACGGTTATCGAACAGCGAATCTCTCTTTTTCTGCCCGCTATGGGAACATACCGTGAAACGGCTCATTTCCATATGCACTCCTGTACAGAAAAAGCCCCGGATTCATTTGCCAAAATCCGGGGTCTTTTTCCGCTCTAAAAAATTAGAAAGCAGGATTATTTTAATGTAACTTTAGCGCCTTCAGCCTCAAGTTTAGCCTTGATATCATCAGCAGTTGCCTTGTCAGCAGCCTCTTTTAATACCTTCGGAGCGCTGTCAACTAAGTCTTTTGCTTCTTTTAAGCCTAAGCCGGTAGCTTCACGTACCACTTTGATAACCTTAACCTTGTTAGGTCCAACTTCTGTCAGCTCTACGTCAAACTCAGTCTTCTCCTCTGCTGCGCCTGCATCGCCGCCTGCTGCTGCAACTACAACGCCTGCTGCTGCAGATACACCAAACTCTTCTTCACATGCTTTTACTAAATCGTTTAATTCCAATACGCTTAACTCTTTGATAGCGTCAATAAATTCTGCTGTTGTTAATTTAGCCATTATTATTTACCTCCATTAATTTGTTTAATTTTTGTTTACTAAAGGATATTCTGTTCGCTAAGTTCAAGCTGCGCTTTCGGCTTGCTCTCACTAACCGCAAAGAACGGCTTCGCAACACGCTCTGTCTTCGCCTGCGGCTTGCCAATCGCTAGTTGCTTTCAGCCTCAGCGGGTGCATCCTCGCCTGCGCCGCCCTTTTCTGCAATCTGATTAAGCACACGCGCCAGATTGGTAATGGGTGACTGGATGCTTCCAAGGAACTTGGAGAGCAATTCTTCTCTGGAAGGAACTGCCGCAATTGCTTTCATTCCATCTGCGTCATAGAATGTCCCTTCAATCACACCTGCTTTGATTTCCAAAGCGGGAGCTGTCTTTGCAAACTTAGCCAAAATTCTTGCGGGAGCTGTCGCATCTTCTTTGGAGATTGCGATTGCGCTGGGTCCTGCCAAAATAGGAGCCAGGCTCTCAAAATCAGTTCCCTTAAATGCAAAGTTCATCATGGTATTTTTATAAACCTTGTAAGAAATACCAGCTTCCCTGAGCTCTTTCCGCAACTGGGTATCTTCTGCAACGGTAAGGCCGCGGTAGTCCACAACAACAACGGACTGAGCGTCTTTAATGCTCTCAGAAATCTCCTGAACGATAGGCTGTTTCATTTCTACTTTTGCCACGTTTTGTACCTCCTTTATTATTTTAGTGGGACAGGGAAATACCCTGCATAACATAAGGCCGTATCCACAAGATAAAAGCCCCCTTGTCCAAAGACAAAGGGGCAGAATTTCATTTAAAATAAATTCCATCATCTCCTCGGCAGGCTCATAAGATTACGCCTTTCGGCGCCTGCTGTCTTCGGCAATATGCTTTATTACATTAACACAATTTATTTGGGATGTCAATAACAAAACTTACTGAGTAACTTTTACAACATTTACTTTCACACCAGGTCCCATGGTGGGAGCAAGGCTGATGCTCTTAATATACTGTCCTTTTAAGCTGCTGGGTTTCGCTTTGTTTACGGCATCCATAAGGGTCTGGAAGTTGTCCGCTAACTGTTCCTCGGTAAAGGATGCTTTTCCAATTGGCACATGGATAATATTGCTCTTATCCAATCTGTACTCAATCTTACCGGCTTTGATATCAGCGATTGCCTTCGCAACGTCCATGGTAACTGTACCTGCCTTGGGGTTTGGCATTAAGCCTTTTGGTCCAAGTACACGTCCCAAACGTCCCACAACACCCATCATGTCAGGTGTGGCAACTACCACGTCAAAGTCAAGCCAGCCATCGTTCTGAATTTTCGGAATCAATTCCTCTCCACCGACGAAATCTGCGCCTGCTGCCTGTGCCTCGTCTAACTTAGTTCCCTTTGCAAAAACTAAGACCCGGACACTCCTTCCTGTTCCGTGGGGGAGCACAACTGCTCCACGAATCTGCTGCTCTGCGTGACGTCCGTCACAACCGGTTCTGATATGAGCTTCGATTGTCTCATCAAATTTCGCAACTGCTGCCTTTTTTGCCAGTGACACAGCCTCTTTCGGATCATAAGCATTTGCTCTGTCAATGGCTTTTGCAGCCTCTAAATATCTCTTTCCTCTTTTCATTCTAAAAAACCTCCTGTGGTAATATCGGGGGAGAAACTCCCTTCCACTAAATAATGTTTCAATTTGCTAAGGTAGTTCTTTTCGCTAAGTTCAAGCTGCGCCTGCGGCTTGCTTTCACTAATCTCACAGAACGGCCCCGCAACACGCTCTGTCTTCGCCTGCGGCTCGCCAATCGCTGGTTGCTTTCGGCCTCGGCCTACTCCTCAACAGTAACGCCCATAGATCTTGCAGTACCTGCAATCATGCTCATAGCCGCCTCTAAAGAAGCTGCGTTTAAGTCGGGCATTTTAAGTTCCGCAATCTCCTGTAATTTTGCCTTGGAAATAGTAGCAACTTTTGTCTTGTTCGGCACTGCTGAACCGGACTTAATGTTGCAAGCTTTTTTAATTAAAACAGGAGCAGGGGGAGTTTTGGTTACAAAACTGAAACTTCTGTCCGCATAAACCGTAATCACGACGGGGATAATTAAATCACCCTGATCTGCGGTTCTTGCATTGAACTGCTTTGTAAACTCAACAATGTTTACACCGTGCTGTCCTAATGCAGGTCCCACTGGGGGAGCAGGTGTTGCCTTTCCAGCAGGAATCTGTAATTTGATATATCCTTCCACTTTCTTTGCCATTTGGAATTAACCTCCTTAGTTCATTTTCTTCACTTCTGCGAAACTTATCTCTACCGGCGTTTCGCGGCCGAACAATTCTACATTGATGGTGACAATCTGTTTTCCGTGGTTCATGGTCTGAATCACGCCGATGGTATCTTTCCATACCCCTCCGGTGACAACCACTGTATCCCCTTCCGCAAAATCCACCTCAACGTTTTCTTTTTTGATTCCCAGGGGCATCATCTCTTCCTCTGTAAGGGGCACAGGCTTTGAGCCGGGCCCTACGAATCCGGTAACGCCTCTTGTATTCCTGACCACATACCATGTGTCATCATTCATAATCATATTGATAAGGACATAGCCAGGAAACATTTTTTTGGAAACTTGCTTTTTCGCACCGTTTTTCATCTCAAAAACATCCTGCATTGGAACTCTGACCTCTAATATCTGATCCTCCAAATGCCTGTTTTCAATTGTCTTGTCAATGTTCGCTTTTACCTTATTCTCGTAGCCGGAATAAGTGTGAACAACATACCAGTGTGCTTTTTCCATAAAACGCCTCCATTAAAAATGTAAGTTTACCAGGAAATCAACGCCATATTGGATGAGTGCATCCATAATGGCAATCATCAGGCCAACCACCACTGAAACAGCTACAACGGCCACGGTCTGACGTCCAAGATCTTCTTTTGTGGGCCAAATAATTTTCTTAAATTCAGCCTTTAAGCCTTCCATCCAGCTCGTTTTGGGAGCTTTTTCAACATTTGCGTTTTCTGCCATATAAAACTCCTTTACAAACTATTTTGTTTCCTTGTGCAAAGTATGAGTTCTGCAGAATCTGCAATACTTCTTTGTTTCCATTCTGTCCGGATGAGCTTTTTTGTCTTTTGTCGTGTTGTAATTACGCTGTTTGCATTCCGTACATGCCAATGTTATCCTTGTGCGCACAACTTCCACCTCCATAATTTCGTGCAATTTTTCCCTCTGTAAAAGGGAGTGTTTCTTATCCCTAAAATTAGGCATAAAAAAAAGACCTACTTCCAAGCTGTTCTACTATAGCACAAACTTTTCCGCAAGTCAACTCTTTTCTTAAAAGCAGGCAAATGAAAGGTTCATTCAGACATTACAGAAGGTACGGCCACACACAGGCCATCTCCCACCCCCGCACAAAATGCAAGGGGCAGAAATTCTGCCCCGTATCTTTTATAATCTGGTAAATAACTGATTCATCCTGCCGTTTTCATCTTCCATCTTTTTTCTCTGCATCATAATGCTGTACTGAAAAAGCACCTCTTTCTTTTTCTGCTCTGTAACAGCTTTTCCAAAATCCAAATCCTCTATACGGCTCTGGGATGCCGTTGTGTTAAAGGCAGTGTAGCTGTTATTGTTCATAGCATAATCCAGACGATTGGAAAGAGCGCCCATTTCGCCTCTGGAAGTGCTTACCATCTCGATTGCATTGTCAATCGTGTCAAGGCTGAAATCCTTTGTAACATCAAAATCTGCAATTCCAAGCTTCTCCAAAGTGGACACCGGCATATTGACTTCCATGCCGCCTCCGTCTGCATTGATGGCTGCATGCCAAGGATTCTGTGAACCATCCAGGAGATTTTTCGTATTAAACTGAGTCTGGCTTGCCGTGTCTGAAATGTGCTGCTTCAACTGATCGATTTCTGACTGGATAGCCGCTTTATCACTGTCTGTATATAAACCGTTGGAAGCCTGTAACCCCAGCTCCCGCATTCTCTGCAGACTGTCTGATATAGAGCCTAAAGCCCCATCTGCGATTTTTGTCATATCCTGGAACGTCGCTGCATTATCCGTTGCCTTATTCAGGCTGTTGCTCTGACTTAAGAGCTTCTGAGCAATGGCTAATCCAGCTGCATCATCCGCTGCCGTATTAATTTTCTTACCGCTGCTCATCTGCTGGTATGAGCGGTACATATTTTGATTTGATATAGAAGAAATCCTCATAATCTGCCTCCTCCCTATAATTTTACACCTTATTTTAACATAACTATAACACGCCCTTTGATTTTACACAAGGGATTTTTTGCCAAAATTTATAAAAAAATTTTTATGATTTTTTACAAAACACTATAAATTAATTTATGATTTTATACGATATAAAAGTATAGGGATTGAAAAAATACGTGCATTTTGTCACCTTTTCAATGAAAAATCATATAATGTAAATGGATTTATAATTTTACCCCGCGCTTAGGCGTAATTTCATGGAAGAAAGGAGGGGTTTTCTATGGCTACCATCGATAATGCCTATCAATACTACTTAAATACCTATGGACATACTGCTGTTTCGCGTTATGATACCCATAAGAAAAGCGAGCTGCGCAGCGTCTATACCCGTATGCTTAAAGTGAACAAAGATTCCCCCCTCTATAAGATAAAACGTTCGGAGGATGTTCCAAGATTTCTCATTGACATCAAGGAAAATGCCCGGCACATTAAAAACGTTGTGGCATCACTGTCTGATGGGGAAGGGCTTGAGAACTCTTTCCAGAAAAAAGTTGCGGTCTCCTCGGATGACGGCATTGTAACTGCGTCTTATGTAGGCGGATCTTCCGATGACAGCGCTTTGCAGAATTTTGATTTGGAAGTGCGTCAGCTTGCAGCTCCCCAGACAAACCTGGGAAATTTTTTGAAAGACCAGGCTTTGGACATTCCGCCCGGAGACTATTCTTTCAATTTATTTACCACTGCTAATTCCTATGAATTTCAGTATACGGTAAAAAAGGATGACAACAATTTATCCGTATTAAATAAACTTTCCCGGCTCATTAACAATTCCAGGATTGAACTTTCCGCAGAGGTGATTTCGGATGAAAGCGGACAAAGCGCCTTAAAGATTGCTTCCAAACAGACCGGAATAAGAGATGAGGAAGACCATCTTTTTGACATCAGCCCTACCACCTCTTCCGGCTCCATTCAAGCCATGGATATTTTAGGTTTTAACCAAGTCAGTACGCCTGCAGTTAATTCAAGTTTCCTGATTAATGGTAAAGAGCATTCTTCCTATGCAAATACATTTACCATTAACAATATGTTTGAGTTGACCTTAAAGGGCATAAGCCCGGATAATGCTCCTGCCAAAATAGGTTTTAAGACCAGCATTGACGCTGTGGCAGATAATATCCAGGAACTTGTGGATGCCTACAACGGGTTTATCCAGACTGGTGAACGGTATTCCACCAATCAGCTTGGAAATCAGCTGCTCCACGATTTAAAAGATGTTTCCCGCTCTTATGTAAACGATTTGGAGTCCGTGGGATTGCTTATTGGGGAAACCGGGGCAATTTCCATTGACCGGGATTTATTGTCCGATGCACTGGAAACCAATAAGCCGGCAGAAACGTTTTCCGTATTAAATGCATTTAAAAATTCACTGTTAATTAAAGCGGATAATGCTTCTATTAATCCAATTAAATATATTGATAAAACGATTGTGACGTACAAGCGGCCGGGATTTAATTTTATTTCCCCCTATTCATCCTCTCTTTATGCAGGACTGATGCTTGATCATTATTGTTAAAGCAAAAAGAATCCTTTTAAATAAGGATTCTTTTTTATATGTACTTATCCAGAAGATATCTTCCCCTCTGCGCCCAGGTATGATTTTTCTTTGCATATGCATACCCCCGCTGCGCCAATTCCTCCAGATACATTTTATTTTCCAGTAAATTCCCTACCTTTTCCGGCAGTTCCCCCATCCTTGTAAGATAGAAGGGCTCTAAAAAAGGATACCCTGCGTTTGACAATTCTTCTTCCAGGTACGCTGACATATCCGTAACTACGGCAGCCTTTGCCAGCATACCGTTTATAATTCTGTCATGTATGCCGTTTTTATACCATGTCATTGTATTAAGCACAATTTTGCTGTGGTTCATCAGCTCTAAAACCTGAGGGGCCAAAACTTTTCCCCCGTACAAAAGATTGGGATTATCCGCCCAATCGCACTGATCCCATCCTCCCCCAAACACAGCCACCTGTATTCCTGCTTCCACTAAAAGCCGCACCGACTGCTCCCGGTAGAAGGATGTGGCATAGGAATCAATAAAACGCAGCTCTGTAATCCAGTAATTCAATTCTTCCTCTGAATAATCTTTTCCGGCGGAAGAAAAATAAGATTCAATGGCACTCTCCGTAGTTTTATTGGGATGGTTAATCAAATCTGACAATACTTCCTGGGTCAGGGCAAAGGCATCAAATTCTTTTATCTCACCTAAATCCGGCACAAGCCCTTCCGCCACGTATTTGGACAAACCGCCTGCATAGAGCACATCAATAGAACGCTCCCCCATTGCGGGGTGGAATCCTTCTTCTTTTGTGCAAAGATAACAGCTTCCCGGGCTGGCATGGTCTGATAAATCTGCCTCCATCCCGGCATGGGGCATATAATCTACCGTTTTTAATCCGGGATAAAAACGCTTTATAAAATCTACATGATTTCTGTCAGTGCAAAACACAACGGAATTTTCCGGTGCATGTCTCAAGGGATTTGCATAGTGAAAGGGATGATCCATAAGAATATTAATATAAGGAATCCCCTTTTCATCCCAAATATTTGTTCCCTCTGAAAATGACAGATTATAGCCGATATTATTAAATGTCACCAGGGCATCCACATGTTCATCCCTCAAAATCCTTTTCAGGCTTGGCATAAACTTAGCTTTTTCCCGGGTATCTAAAACATGGCAGGTGCACCCCATTTCCCTAAATGACTGGGATAATGCCGCTATGAACAAATCTATGGTATCGTAAATGCCCTGTATAAAAAGAATGGTTTTCATAATTCTACCCCAAATAATGCTGTATAATCTACGGTTTCCATAATTCGTTCACTCTTCCGTTCTGCATTCTGAAGCATCTTTTCTACTTTATTCTCCAATGCCACATCCACGAACCGGCTTACGTCAATTCCCCGGAGTTCAAAAAACAGCAGTGGATTTTCATCAAATCTGGCTCCTATCCCATAAAGCACTGCCGCCACATGTTTGCACATTAATGCCCAGTCCGGACAGCTGCACTGGAAACTAATTTCTTTTGGCAGGGGAAACAAACCGTTCTTTTCTACAAACAGGCTCTTTAAATCTTCCGGGAAACCTCCGTTTATAAGCATTTCCAGATTTTCAATTTTATGGCCACATTTTTCCAGTATATTCTGGCACCGCTCCTCCGAAATCGGGCTGATTCTGATTTCCACCTTGTAAGGCGCCTTCCGCCGTCCCTGCACCCTGGCCAGGACTTTTCCTTTTTTTATAACCAGGTCAATCACCGCCCCGGTTCTGACATAACGTTTCCCCCGGTCCAGACGGCTTTCGTAATCTGCATAGCGCTCCAGATTTTCACACCATGCCTCCCCCCACCAGGTTTTTGCAATCTTTTTTCCCGAAATCACCACCGGTTGGTTTTCTTTCCCCCGTTTTATATCCTTTTTCATACTCTCACTGGCATTTTTCTTTAACTTTGCCTCCGTGGGCTGTTCATATGTCTGGATTTCCCAATACTGGCTCATATTTTCCTTATACCTCCAACCGCATTATAGACAACAGTTCCTCGTTGCCCATCTCTGTAAGCCATTTTTCCCCGCCTGAACCAATCACATTTTCCGCCAGTTCTTTTTTAGAAGAAATCATGGCGTCGATTTTTTCCTCAACGGTTTTCTCACAAATCATTTTGTGTACAAATACATTTTTCTTCTGGCCGATGCGAAACGCCCGGTCTGTCGCCTGGTTTTCCACCGCCGGATTCCACCATCGGTCAAAATGGATGACATGGTTAGCTTTTGTCAGGTTTAACCCTGTCCCTCCGGCTTTTACAGATAAAACCATGTAAGGCACATATTCTTCTCCATTGAATTTCTCAACCATCTGGCCTCTTTTACGAACTGAAGTTTCTCCGTTTAACACCAGCCCTTCCCTGCCGAATATCCCGGCAAGGAATTTGGATATGGGTTCTGTCATTTCTTTAAACTGTGTAAATACCAGCACCCGTTCCCTTTTATCATAGATGGTTTCGCAGATTTCCCTAAGCATAATAAACTTGCCACTTTCCTTTTCCGAAAAATCCCCGTTTCCCAGGTACTGGGAAGGATGGTTGCAAATCTGCTTTAGATGCATGAGTGTGGCAAAAACCAGCCCCCTGCGCTGCATTCCGTCCAGCGTTTTCAGCTTTTCTGCTGTCTCCGCAACTACTTTCCGGTACAAAACCACCTGCTTTTTGCTGAGTCCCACGTATGCATTTGTTTCCACCTTTTCCGGCAAATCAGAGATAATCTTTTTATCTGTCTTAATCCTCCGCAGCATAAAAGGAGCAATCATCGCCTTTAAATGTGCATATTCCTCCGGTTGCTCCTTCAACTGCCTGGCATAAAGCGCAAACTCCTGGGCTGTTCCCAAAAGCCCCTTATTTAAAAAGTCAAACAGTGACCAGAGATTGGCCAGTTCATTTTCTATGGGCGTACCCGTCATAGCAATTCGCATTTTGGCGGGAATTTTTTTGATGGTGCGGGTCTGTTTTGTCAGAGGATTTTTTATCGCCTGGGCTTCGTCCAAAATCAGGCAATCCCACTCTGTCTGCTGCAGTTCCGGGATCCGCACACTCATGCCGTAGGTTGTCACCGTAAGATATGACTGATTTTCCAACACTTCCTGCCCCAGCTTTGCCGTAGGTTTCCCGTGGAGAATCCTCACCTCCATCCCAGGCACAAATTTTTCCGCTTCTTTTTTCCAGTTTCCAAGGAGCGATGCCGGGACAATTAAAAGAATCCTTTTCTTACTGCCTCCTTTTTCTTTCCGTATTTTTTCTAAAAATGTCAAAACCTGCAGTGTCTTTCCCAGCCCCATGTCATCTGCCAGGCAGGCTCCAAATCCCAGTTGGTACATAGTATGAAGCCAGGTGTAACCGATTTGCTGATAAGGTCTGAGTTTTGCATTTACTTCCGCCGGAACTCTTGCTTTTTTGATTAATTCCGGTTTCTTTAACTTCTGCAAAAAATCCGCAAGCCATTTCCCGTTGGAAATCAAAGGTCCCACATCCGGATTTTCTTTCTGCTCTTTTAAAACCCCATCTCCCCTTAATGCCTCAAGAAGCGTAATTTCCCCCTGGCTTTCTTCCATTTCCGAAAGAAGGCGGTTTAAGCGGTCATGATCCACTTCCACCCATTTTCCCTTCAAAAATGCCAGACCCTCTGTCTGGGATAAAAGATAGCGGATGTCTTCCCCTGTCAGTGGGACACCGTCTACGGTGAGGGATGGTTTCAGGCTTATAATCGTGTCAAAACCCAAAAAAGAAGGACTCTCCTCTCCCATATTTACCGTCATATTTAGGGATGATGCCTTTTTTCTCCACCAGTTTGGAATCCTGCATAAAATTCCTGTCTCCTCTATAGACGGAATATCTTTTAAGAGCCGGTATGCTTCCTCTGCCGTAAGCCGCAGGGGATGAAACATTTCTCCATTCTCAGTACTTTTAGCGACAAACTCTGAAACCTCCGCCGCCCGGTTTAAACAGGAGAGAAGCGCTAATAATTTTTCCCGCTCCGCCTTGTACTCCGTTAAGGCATAAGAAAGGGGCATATGGCGTATACTCCCGTCTTCGCACTTTGTGGCATAGGTTGCCAGAAAAGCAAAGGGGAACTCCTCCTCCTTATTTTCCACAAGATGGAAAAATATCCGCTCCGGCACATGAAGATTCTGGCTCCTCTCCGCCAAATACATGGAAACCGTTCCCTGATAAATACGAATCTCTTTTTGAAAAATTTTCTGCAGCTTACGGAACGCATGCTCCGCCCAGGACTTGTCTATATATTCCGCCCCAAGGGCATAGGGAATGGAATTTTCCAGCCGCTGCCAGGTGTCCTCACTAAGTTCTGCCCTGGTTTGTTCCCTTGACACTTCAAGATCCGGCTGGCTGGTAAGTTCTTTAAAAAAAGCATCCGCAACCATATATAAAAAAGTCATGGCATGATCGCTGTTCTCACACCTTCCCCTAAGTCCCAGCTGATACCATGCCTGATACTTATCTTTCAAAAACTCCAGATACCACTGCCGCAGATCCTCCGGCAACTTTTCATCCTTTCCGAATTCCAGATAAAAATCATCCTGTGTAAATATAAAGCCCATGTCACGCTCTCCTTTTGCGCTTATCTTTTCATCTTCATTACTTTAAGCAGCAGTTTCTGTATAGATTTATCCACATCCTCCCCTAAGACTATCTGAAATGTGGTTTTCGTCATATTTTTTATGGTCTCATGCATTTTTGCAGCATCTCTTTCCGCAGCACACTCTTTTAAGCTGAAACAGGACTTGTACTGAGGGTTTGCCATGCCCAGCTCACTGCACCTGCGTTCAAAAAAATCTTCCAGCATTTTCCACTCATCATCTGTGTAGAAAAAAGAAATGGTTTTCTCCGTGATATTTTCCACATATACACTGGGGCGCTCCCTGATAAAAAACATGGATTTCCACTTTTCCGCCGTGTTTTCCCCCGGCTTAATCTCTGCCCTGCGGCTGTTATTCATCACCAGCTTTACCATATCCATAGTTTCTACACGTGAGACTTCCATATCCGTGAAATTCAGGTAATATATCCCCCCCTCTTCCTCATTGCTGTTTTCCAGCTTTTCCCGAACAACTTCCATAGATTTCCGCACATATCCAATGTCTTTTCCGGCAATCTGATACACTCTTCCAGAGTAGGTTTGAATTTTTAAAAGATGTGGCCTGAAAAAATTCCAAAGCACCCCAAGTATCAAAGCTGTGATTCCCACCACAACAATTATCGTTCCCACAGCCTGCCACATACCTCCCGGCAGATAGAAAATCACTCCAAATACAATCAGTACCAACGCAGGTATTAAAGATGTGTCCTTTACCTCTTTTACATCTATATTTGATACCGCCTTTATGGGAATACAGGCATCCACCAGCTGGATTACCCCTTTTCCAATATAAAAGCAGGTATTTTTTTTGTTGAAAAGATTGCCTGATATCATTCTGCTTTTCCTCCGTGTTTACATAAAAATGATTCTCTGGAAATATCCTGTCCTTTCATATTGTAGCATATTTCAGATACAAGGGGAACACTTAAAAGAAATCTTGCAATTTTACAACTGTTACCCATGATCTGTACTTTTTAATTATATAAAACTTCCATTATTTCTTTCACCCGATGGACAAATGTATGCTTTTCTTCCATTTTCCCCAGGACATTTGTTGTAATCTGTCTTCGTTCTTCTTCATGAGATAAATAATAACCTATTTTTGAAAGACAATCCTCTTCACTTTCATAATATATAAAATCTTCACCGGGAACAAAATAATCTAAAAAATCTACCTGAAAATTTGTAAGTAAAAATCCACCTGCTCCCATAATATCCATGCAGCGGAGAGGAATTCCCGACTGAATACTTCTCAGTGTAATATTGAGATTTATTTTGCTGTTTTTAAAAATCAAGGGCAGACTGTTATATGGGTCTATTGTTCCTGCAAAATGAACTTTCGGCAATAGCTCTGAAGGCTGATGAGTATATAACGTTAAATTGTAGTTTTCTGATATCAGCCGCAAAAGCGAGATTCTCTCATTGGAAGTTACTTTTCTGGCCAGAAAATAATTTGCATACACATAGGCAGAACTTTCTGCCCCATCAGACATAGGAGAATAGGGAACCACTTTCTGAATATCTGAAATGATATCTGGTGTTAAAAGTTCTTCCATCAAAAAACAGCCATAAAGTTTTTGCTGCGCAGCCATCAATCCTTCAAGATACCCCCTGGTATAATCGGTAATCCCCAAAAGACGTTCGTAAAAATTATGTTCTTCATTATAAAGTGAACCCACAAAAGATACATCTGCTCCTATCTGCCTCTTCACATCTATGGGACAGGATAAGGCACGCAGACGCTTTACATTTGCTGCCAGAGGAAGATAATGCACCGTTGTGATGCCTTCTTTCCTTAAAGCTGCATAAGTGACTTGGTCAAATATAAAAACGTAATTGCAAGAATTCAGTATTGTGCAGGAATATAATGCCACCAACGGACTATCATAAACATAAGAAACATATTTCAAATTATGTTTCTGGCAGCACCTCGAAAGAATAGGATAATAATTAAATGAAAAAACAAATTCATATCTCCCCGTTTCCACTTTTTTATCAAAGGCCTCTTCGTAATCCCTGTCTATACGTTCCTTATATTTTTCATGTATAAAAAGTTCACATTCAATTCCACATTCCTCAAATGCATCTATCATATCCTGTTTTGCAAAAGCAGGTGCATCTAAAAATAGTATTTTCATATTTATATCCATTCCTTTCGCTTCGCTCAAGCACGAATATTTCTAATTGCATTATACCACATACTGAAGAATATAGAAAACTATAATGCGTAACTTTACCGAGAATCCGATATCCTTCTGCCAAACCTTGAAATCACAATAGAACTGGCAATCATTATGACGAAGAATCAAGGTATCGGATCAAGCCAACAACTACATAACCTTAACATTCTCAATATTCCGTTTTTCTATGAAACATCAAAAGATGGCTTGCTTGTGTTGCAATTTTGATAATGAATAAACTCATACTTCTCATTGTCAATCCTTTCCAACTTTTTATTCACAACTAATAAATACAATATTATTAAATACCAGATGAGAGATTTTGAATAATAACTTGACACTTATTCAGTAACCCTCTTAACTCTTCATTTTCGGTCTTAAGTAACTGAATCTTCTCCTCAGCAAGACGGCTATCCATAGAATGATAAAAAACCATCTCCAAAAGTTCCCGATAGAAAGGTGCATCTTTTGCATAATCCCACCAAACTTTCTGAATATCATAGCGAATCAAATTGATAGTCCATGGCTTTGCCGGTCCGGCAAAATGTAAAATTGAAACATTCATACGCACGTCTTCATAAGTCATTCCCATTTCATGAGCTGTAGACGCATACAAACCAATTTGCAATTCATCAACAAGCTTTACCTGCCTATAATGTACATAATTCAATAAGTCCTGATCCGGAAACTGTACCTTGTGGACAATAGTATTAAAAATTTCCATATACTTCTTAAATGTATACTCTTCCTTAAGCTTTAAAAGATTCATCAATAAAATTCCTGAACAAAAATATGTCATTCCCTTTTTTGAAAGATTGTTAAAAAAAGTATGCCAAATACGATATTCTGGCTCAGCATTATCCTCAACTGCTTCATCTCTCGCAAGAATTGAATCTGAAACCATGTCCTTGCTAGCTATTAATAGATTTCCCTCAAAATCCATACTATAAAAATCGTATATATCTTTATTTACAATAATATCAACATCTAAATACAAAATTCTATCAATTTTATCCCCTAGCAATTCCGGTAACATAAGCCTATAATACATTTCCAAACTCCAAGTCTGCGTACACGGCAAACCGGAAACTTTGGAAGAATCAATCTTTATAAACTCTATATAATTTTCCGCACTGGCTCCCCGCATTAGTGCATCCTGCAAAAATTTGAAGTCTTCTGCGTTAAGTTCACTATGTAACACATATAAATATATTGGATAAGAATTGTTATTTCTAACCAAAGAGCGTATCATAACATATGCAGGATACAATACATTTCGGTTCAGTGCAATGGCTGCATTTATTCTGTCCATTATATTTCTCCTCCTCCATTCAAAGCCATCATTTATCTTTTAAGGCAAATAGATATCTTATGCATTAGCCGAAAATTTTCGAATAATTGTTTGACACCTATTCAGCAGTTCTTTTAACTCAGAATTTTCTGTCATAAGCTCCTGTAACTTATCTTCCACAATGCTGCTTTCCATACTATCATAAAACACAGTTTCCAATAGTTCCCAGTAAAACGGGGAATCCTTGGCATATTCCCACCAGACTTTACCAATATCATACTGAATTAAATTCACCAACCATGGTTTAGAATATCCTGCAAAATGAAGAATAGAAACATTGGAACATACATCTTCATACGTCATTCCCATTTCATACGCTTTATCCACCAATAACCCAAATTTTCTTTCATCCACAATTTTTGTCTGCTTATAATGCATATAATTCAGTAAATCCTGATCTGGAAACGCAACCTTGTCAGAAATAAGACAAAAAGTATCTATATACTTTTGAAAAGGAAATTCTTGCTTTAGCCCAGAGAGATTCATCAATAAAACCCCTGAACAAAAATATATCATTCCATCCTCAACAAATTTTCCGAAAAAAGCATTCCAAACGTGTGCTTCCGGGGTATCCATGGCTACCCTCTCATCAAACCCTGCATCTTTTGCTGCTACTAACAAATTGTCTTCAAAATCGGTATTATAAAAATCTGATATATCTTTATTTACAATAACGTCCGTATCTAAATATAAAATCCTGTCGATTTCTCCTCCCAGCAATTCCGGAAGCATAAGCCGGAAATATATTTCCAACGGCCAGTACTTATGAGGCAATTCAGAGATTGTTGTAATATTGATCTCAATAAATTTCATCTGATTTCCTTTTGTATCTCTCAATAATGCATCCTGTAACAAAAGGCGATCTTTCTCATTTAATTCACTATGCAAAACATAAACATATAATTGATGGGAATTATTATTTTTTACAAGAGAACGTATCATTACATACGCCGGACGCAATACTTTTCTATTTAATGCAATGGCTATATTGATTCTACCCATTCTGTTATCTCCTTATCTTTTTAATTACATTTTACTATCTCAAAACAGAATTCATATAGTTCTGCAAATCATCTTCTGTAAAATCGCCATTTCTAATGGCTTTATATAATATCATTTTTTCCGGTATATCTTTGGCGTAAGGTGACTCATCATAATCATCTATCTCTGACTTTACCACATCCACAAGCCTAAGAAACATTTCTAACGATATATAAAATCCTCGTGATTTTGCAAAAAACAACGTCTCGTATAAATAACTATGTAAAAAGTACAATTTTATTTCTTCATAATAGGTGTGAAAAAATTCTGTATTTTTCATAAATTTCCATACCACCAACTGAACCTGAGCATGCTCCATCAATGTCTTTTCTTTCTGCATTTTACTGTACATAGTCCCGCTGGCATTCAGTCTATGATAATATAATGGCTCTTGCATTATTACCATACGGGATACATAAAAATACAATGGATAAACAAAGAGCGGTTCCTCGTATATTACATGCTCTGCAAACTGAACGTTTGCCTGCTCAATCAACTCTCGCTTGTATATCTTATTCCAACATCCACAGTGAAGCTCTCCGAATACCAGCCATTTTTTTCTTTCCTCCGGATTTGTAATATGAATGATTTTATCTGGCACAGAAGAATCTGTTTTTCTTACGATTTCATCCATATATAGGTACTGCCCAAACTGTACAATTTCTGCCTCTCCTGCCTTTGCTTTTCCATACACCTTTTCATATAAATCAATCTCTACCCAATCATCGGCATCCACAAAAGATATATATTCTCCTGTAGCATATTTAAGCCCCTCATTTCTGGCTCCGCCCTGATGCCTGTTCTCAGGGAGATCAATAATCAACACATCTTCTGGATAAGCCTGCTCCATTTCCTTCAAAAGTTCCCATGTAGCACCGTCATCCGTAGAAGCATCATTTACAAATATTAATTCCAAATTGTGTATGCCAATAGTCTGCTGGACCAAACTTAAAAAACACTGCGGCAGCCATTTCGCCACATTAAAACAGGGAATAATCACACTGATCTTTTTCATAAAAGAACCTCCTCCAATATCCTTTCCCTTACATCCCATGTTTCATTACAGCAGGCCTTTCTCCATCCTCGCTCTGCTATTCCATGCCGTTTCTCTTCATTTTCCAGATACATTTTCAGCTTCTGAGGCAATGTCTTTAACTCATCCAACCGAAAAACAATTAAATCCTCATCCGATGCATATCTGCCATGTAAATACGAGGTATCATCTGTTACCAACACTGTTTTACAAAGCATAATATTGGCCATCCGCTCAGTAAATCCCCCTTTATGCCAAGACATTATGTTAAGAGACATCTTCGACTGCTGCCAAATCCGTACAGCTTCCTCATATCTAACATTTGGATGGCATACCAAATTCGGGTACACACTTAAAGGAGACGTTTGCCACGTTTCCCCAAAAACGTCCACCCGTAACCCTGCATCCAGCAAACTTTTAATAACACAATGCCTGTAATAATATACAGCACAAAAATACGGCCTATAAAGCTCCCAAAGCATCTCCAAAAATTCTTCATCCGTTGGCTGATATCCCTTTTTGCGATAAACCTCCGCCAATGCCTCTTCTGCTGTATAATTTGTATTTTTCCGCAATTCCAGCAAAAAATGATTTGCAATAAAACGGATTTCCCTTGGCATTTCATGGATAAGCAATGCCTGATTCCAGTAATCACCATAGGTTCCAATAAAAGAAATATCATATATTTCCCTTAAGTCTTCTAATGTTACTATTTGCCCTGCCGGTGGTAGCAAATAAGTTTTATGGTGATAATAATGTTGTGTAAATTGTACATAATTTATATCATGGGTAATAACATAAAAGTTCTTAGGTACATTTGTTAAATGATGCCTCATCCAAACCGGATGATCAAATATAAAATTAAATTTAGGTCCGATTATATAATCATGCAAATAACTTCCGTCCATCATTCTCACCCCGAAAAGATATGTTTGCATTCCAATTACTGCCCGAAAATGCCTTCCCCTAAATTTGTTAAGATCATTGATTTCCTCTGTTTCCGTATCAAAATATTCAACTTCCTGGCCCGCCCTTTCAAATGCAGCCCCTAGCTGCTCTGCAAAAATATTTAGCACATTATGACAGACATCATCACTTTTATATAGCAATACAGGACAGCCCGCCTCCTCAATCCACAAGTATTCCTCCGAACGAAGCAACATTTGTTCCATCAATGCCACCGCTTCCAGTTTTTTATTGCAAATTTCTGCTTTTTCCAAAATATTTTCTATCAAAAAGTTAAACCTATCCCAGTTTAAAAGAACATCTTTATATCTGGAAACAAGAAAACATTCTTCATAAATTTCCTTCCACAAATCATCCACAGAGCCTGCTTCTACCTTATCTGAATTTATTGGCTGCAGACACAAAATCCCCTTACATTCTTCAACATCCAAATTATTTTTTTCTGCCTGATAAAAAAGCACTTCATCCTCTTGCCTTACTTTTAACCTGCAATTTACCCTTGTCATTAATAAAATACTCTCCTTAAATGTTAACATCGTCAGATTTTATACTATTTACATAAATAGAAAGATTAAAACAGCGCTTCTTCTATTTCCTGTGCCCTCACATTCCATGTATGCTGTTTCTTTGCCCGCTGGTAACCACGGTCTGCAATTCTCTGAGCCTCTTTTAAATGTCCCAGCAAATATTTCACCTTTTCTTCCAGTTCCTGAATTTTATCCAGTTCAAAAAACACTATTTCGGCATTTTCTGTAGAATATCCTAATCCATCCGATAATTTTTCCATATCTCTAAAGTTTTCAGCCAAATATTTTGACGTATCTGCAACTACCGCTGCTCCTGCAAGCATACCATCAAATACACTGCTCTGTGTCCCATCTTTAAACCATTTTAAAATATTTATAATAATTTTGGCATCATTCATTTTTTCCAAAACTTTTTTTACCGGCAATGAGCCTTCATAGGTTAAATTAGGATGGTTTATCCAATTACATTTCTCCCATCCTTTTCCATATAAAGTAATTTTCACTCCGGAATCAGCTAAACACTTTAATACCTGTTCACAAATGCAGGACACTGCTGCTTTTTCCATATCATGGATATCTGCCATGAGAAGGCAAAAATCTTCACCTGTCAAATGCACATTATGTCGGGCTAACCATTTTAACACAATCTCTTCTGTTGTATAAGATGGATTTTCCATTAAATCCTGCAATATTTCCTTCGACATTTTTTTTACATTAATAACAGGATGTGTAAAAAGACTAATTTGTGTTTTTTTATTTTCAGGCACAAATAAATCCCCTGCAAAAAGTACATCAATTTTGCGTTCTTCCATATTTTTATATGGAGCTATCTGAATACAGCCTGCATTTGGCAAAAATCCTGTTACAGAAATATTTGGATAATTCATCCCAACATACTTCATGTGATTTTGGTCTGCACATAAAACAACAGCGTTAAAAGGCGCCTTCAATAAAGCGCCGTGATAACAACAGGGATGTTCCACTAATATGTTAATACATGGTATATTTAACTGTTCCCATATATTTTGTCCTTCCACCAATTCCATGTTAAAGCCAAGGCTGTTAAAAGTGATTGCAGCTATGACCGGCTCTTTGATAAACTGTGCCAGTCTTGCCCAGTCATCATGCAAATTTCTCACATCCAATTTTAGTGTTTCATACCCCATCTGCACAAATGCATGATTTAATTCCTCTGTAAATAAGTCTAAAGTTTCATCCAGGCCGGACAAAAACAGTAATCTTTTTGGAGGCCGGACAGCTTCTTCTCCTGACCTTTTCAACTCTTTTAACCGTTTTTTCTTCCACAATACATCAATTTCTGTTAATTCTACTTTTTCTTCCCGAATGTTTTCCTGCTGCATCAATAACCAGACACGGAACAGCCTTTCAGAAAGAAATCCAAACACTCTCTGCTGATAAGAATCATATCCTGTCATATCCAGTCTCTTCTCAACCTCAAATAGAATATCAAAAAGCCATTGGCAATATCTGTCGTATACATCCTTTCTGGTAATCCACATATTGCCCATAGAAACTAAGATAGAATCCATGGAGAAATCAAAAGCATCCAAATATTCCGGATACTTTTCCTGAATTACTTCACGGCACAAATCCAAATCTTTTCCGTAATGCCGCGAAGCATAATGTTCGTAAACCTTGCTGCCCTTAGGCACGCAGGCACTGTCAGGGACAATAACAGAGTAATTTTTCATCAACATTTCTATATAGGATTTGCTTAACAATTCATCATCTTTTATAAAAAAGCGTCTGTAATGACAGATTCCCACAATATCACAAGTAACATTTTTCCAGACCCAATACATACCCGTCAATTCACAGTAATAGGGATTTTTCTCAGAAATCTCTTCCCCTGTATCGTCTCCCGGATACCCCAAATCCATTTTTCCTTTCTTTCCCACATGAAAAGGGATATACGTATCATCAGGAAGTTTTTCTATACTTTTGTGCGTCATTACATATATTCTGGTATCCATTATCTGCTCCTATAGTCTATAAAATAATAGACTTCCCCTTCTACTGTTATTTCCTGTACATTTACATCGGACAATTTTTTCACATTTTCACTCAAATAAGAATCAACCAAAAGTCGGGATACCCTGCTGCCCATCCATAAAAGTAACTCTTCACATGATACTCTGCCCTTTAATGAATCACTCCCCAGCAAAATGCCCAAATCATAATTGGACACCACTTGTATCTCAGAAAGTCTCTCCCCCTGATATATTTTATTATATATGGTTTTCCAAACCGGGAGTTGAAGCTCCGGGAAAAAATCAATTCCATCCAGACGGACATCTTCTGAAATTCCACAGCCCATCATCTGCCTGGAAACACTGCCAGCACGTTTTAAAAACATTCCTGCATCCAGTACGGAATCTGGCTGTAATTCATTTATCATTTGAAAATATAGGTACATGTCATTTTGATTATTTAATATCATCCGCTAATATTCTCCTCAATTACTGCCAGCCATCACAGCTCCTTAAGATACTCCATAAATTTCTTTTTATTTTCCATTGCAGTCGTGGTGGGCCGTCCTAAGTCCGCCCTGGCTCCAATGGCGGATTTTACCTCAATAAAACTTAAGGCATTTCTTTTTTTTGCCTCTGACAGTTCTCTGTCCAAATCTTCAAAATTATCCACACAGACCCCATAGGGGTACCCGCAGGATTTTGCAATTCCCACCAAATCTATTTTTCCGGCCACGGTAGGCATGCCTCCCACAGTTTCATGGGCGCCGTTATTAATCACAACATGCACCATATTTTTCGGCGCATTTGCCCCAAGCACAGCCATTGCCCCCATATGCATCAGCGCTGCACCGTCCCCGTCAATACACCAGACTTTTGTATTTGGCTTATGAAGGGCAACCCCAAGGGCAATGGAAGAACTGTGCCCCATAGAGCCAACGGTGAGAAAATCATACTTATGGCTCTGGCCATTTTCTTCCCGGATTTCAAACAACTCCCGGCTGGCCTTTCCCGTTGTGGATACAATGGCATCCTCCCCGGATACTTTTGTAATATGCCGGATAATCTCTTCCCTTTTCATGGAATTCCCATTTTCATATTTAACCTTACCCTCATAGGTCAATGCGCCTTTTCGGACAACAAACGCAGCGTCTTTACCGGAGGAAAGCACCTCCTGAAACTCATCCATAGCCGCCAACACCTGTTCCTCTGTAGTTTCTTTCCCAATGACAAAGGAAGGGATACCCATATCCTCCAAAAGCTTTACCGTAACCTCCCCCTGGTAAATGTGCTGGGGTTCATCATGGATTCCAGGCTCCCCCCGCCATCCCACAATAAAGAGACAGGGAATGCCATACACTTTTTCATGCAAAAGGGAAGCCGCAGGATTTATAATATTTCCCTCCCCGCTGTTTTGCATATAGACTACAGGATTTTTCCCCGTAGCCAAATGATATCCCGCTGCAAGAGCCGCACAGTTTCCCTCGTTTGCGGCAATCACATGATGTTTTGCATCAATTCCAAAACGCTCCATTAAAAAATCGCAGAGAGGCCGTAACTGGGAATCCGGAACTCCTGTATAAAAATCCGATCCAATGATTTCAAACAATTTTTCTGCTTTCATAATACGCCCCCATCCCTTTCAAATTATAATTCATCTATTAGAGAAATAATATCCTTTATGGGCATCAGCCTGTCGTCCACTTCCTTTGCCCTATGATATTTTAAAATATCCACGGCAGTCTGCTGCATGGCAGGGAATGCGCTTCTGGTAAGCTGGTTTGCATATATGGCAATATTTACCCCATGCTCCGCCAGCTCCTCCTCCGTAATGACATTATAAGATGTGGGCACCACCACAATCGGCGTCTCTTTATCCTCTTCCCTGAATTTATCACAAAATTCAAGAATCTCATCCGGCTCCTTTTTCCGGCTGTGAATCATAATCCCATCCGCCCCGGCATCCCGGAAAGCCCTGGCCCTTTTCAGTGCATCTTCCATGCCCTGCTCTAAAATCAAACTCTCGATTCTTGCAATGATCATAAAGTCCTCTGAGAGCTGTACCTTTTTTCCTGCTTTAATTTTCTCACAGAAATTTTCTATGGTTTCCTGGGTCTGCTCCACCTCTGTGCCAAAGAGGGAATTTTTCTTAAGGCCGGTTTTATCCTCAATAATCACAGCGGAAACCCCCATACGCTCCAGCGTCCTTACCAGATACACAAAATGCTCTGTCATTCCGCCGGTATCTCCGTCAAAAATAATGGGCTTGGTGGTAACTTCCATCACATCGTCAATGGTTCTGCACCGGGATGTAATATCCACCAGCTCTATGTCCGGTTTCCCTTTTGCGGTAGAATCGCAGAGTGAACTAATCCACATAGCCTGGAACTGATCGTACTCACCGTCGTGCTCCACCACAGTCTTCTCCACAATCAAACCTGTAAGGCCGCTGTGAACTTCCATTGCCTTTACAATGGGGCATAATTTTAAAAATTGTTTCAATCTTCCCCGGCGGTACTCCGGCATGGCTAGCTGCTCATTTTCACACATGTCAATGTGCCTGATTTTTTCACTGCGTGTGTAAGGAACATCTACAATCTGCCCTCCGTACTCCGCCAGAAGAGATGCCACGATGTTTCGGATTGCCCGCATAGAGCCTCCCTTCCAGTTATCCCCATGAATGACATAATCCGGTTTTAATTCATGTATCACGGCATCATACATAATCTCTTTTTGAATAATTACCTTGGAAACACCCTCGATATTTTTTGCCATCTCCACCCGCTCTTCCAGGGTAACTGTAGGGAATTTATTAAAACGGATCATGGACTCATCGCTGAGCACCCCGATAATTACCTCTCCGTATTTTTTTGCCTCATTTATAATGTTCAAATGCCCTTCATGAATCACACTGGTACAAAAGCATGTATAAACTGTTTTCATTTGTTTACTCCTTATACATTTTTCTCAATAATCTTTTTCACGATAAACTCCGCCACCTCATCTATTTCCTGAAAGGCAACTTTTTTTACCAAATCCACCCCAAAGGCTTTCTTTACCTTTTCTAACAGTTCATCAGTATAAGTCAGGGTTCCCCCGGAAATATCCTCTATTCCGTCCAGATAAATGGATTCCCTGTTCTTTTGTTCCATGGTTTTAAAGTCGAAATAGTCTTCACATATGTAGGAGGACACCTGCTCTTTGGCTCCGTCGATGATAACCGGATATCCCCCGATTTCCCCAAAGACTCCGGGGCAGTGAAGCTTTACTTTCTCCCCGTCTCTTACGGCAGATAAAATCCCCTGGATAATCTCAAAATTGCTGGAAGCGTTCATCATATTCCGCTTTGCGTCCACAGGCATTTTAATGCCGCATCCCGCCACAATTTCTTTTCTGTCCACATCCAGTTTTTTCCCCTGGTATCTCACATCCATCAGCATATCCACCCCTTCGGTATGGCCTTCCTTGCTGATGACAACATCATGGAAATGGGACACTGCAAAAGTGATATCAATGTTCCAGTAATCCTCTATTCCATATTTTTCAGAAATGGCAAATTTAAATCTGGGAATGAGATGGTTGATATTTCCGCTGCCAAAATCAGGATAAGCTTTTCCTGCGGATTTCAACCAGGGAATCACTGCGTCAGAATAAGAAGTATTGATCACAACAGCGAAAGATTCCGCCTGTTCGTAAGCCTCCATAATATTTTTTGTATACTTAATGGAAAGAGGGCTCCATATTCCGTAGGCCCGCACATTGGCCCAGGAAATACTCCCGTATTTAAGCCCCGCATAGGCGCGGCTGCTGTTCACGATTATGTCCGGCTGAAAATCTCTGATGGCATCTGCAATGGAGGGAACATGGTTTAAGTCCACCCCGCCGATGACCTTTACCCTGCTTCGATTCTGCCCTCGGATAAGGGATGCCACACGGACAATATTTACATCCGACTGCATTTTCTCCTCATTGCGCCCCACAACACAGATTTCCATTCCTTCATCCTTTGAAGACATAAGATAATCCAGAAGATAATTGCCTACACTGCCCAGGCCAATAATCATAATCCTGGCTTTTCTGCCTTTTAACTCCTCCCGAAGCCTGTTTAATTTATCATCTAAATGTGTCATTTCTGTTCTCCTCATTTTCGATTTTCAAAAAATCATCTACAGTATTGCAGTTTATCCATTTTTTAAACTCTATAAGCTCATACCCTTCTTTGTCAATTCCATTAAAATACTCCTGGACAAATTTAAGATTCGTCTCTTTCCACTCCTCTTCTGTAAGACTGTCCATCACATGTAAAACCCTTTTGCGTGATACAAATTTCCAAATCTGTCCGGAATTAAAAATCCCCCGGAAAGGTTGTCCAATTTCAAGGAGGGAGTGACTGGTATCAAATATGTAATGGATATGATAATTCCTGTCATAGTAAAAGGCCACGGATTTGCTCGCCAGCACAGGCTCTCTGCTGCAGGTTATCACATCCCTCCTGCAGTCCCATACCCTGGTATAGTCCTCTCCGTCCACCCACAGGTCGCCCTCCGCAAAAACCACCTCATCAAATTCCATGTTTTTTATGGCCAAAAGCCCCATATAAAGGCTGTACCCTGACCCGTACTCTTCAAATTTTTCATTTTTTACAAGCAAAATCTTATCCTGAAATTCACCAAATTTACTGTCAATGGTTTCCTTTAACTCCTCAAATAAAAACCCTCCCACAATCACAAATTTATCCGCCTGGGGACTGCCTTTTAAAATCCGGTATAACAAAGACTCCCGGATATCCTTTTCATGGTAAATGCATTTTAAGCAGGAGCGGCCTATAGACTGGCTGAATCTGGTGGATAATCCTGCCACTGTGACAATTAGAACTCTCAATTTCCCAACTCCTTTACACACATTTCAATTCCCGCATCCAGGGTCACTGCCGGGGCCCATCCTGTTCTCTCTCTGATTTTTTCCGTATTTAAAACCCTTCTCTCAGGGTCTGACTCTCTGTAGCCTTTAAAGATAATCTGAGGATTGTCTATCCCAAGTTTCTTCCCGCAGAGTTTTACCAAATCTATAATAGAAATCTCTTCCTCTGTGGCCACATTATATACGGAGCCATCCAAAGCCTCCTCCGCCTGGGTTAAGGCAATTACCGCCGAACAGCTGTCCTCATTGTACAAAAAGGTTCTCTTGTTCACCTTTGAATTTTCCAAAAGCTCCACACTTCCCTTTTCTTTTAATTCATGGAGAATGTGAGGGATAATATGTTTGGGATACAGTTCGTTTTTGCTGTAAACATTTGCAAAACGGATAGAGCACCCCTTTATTTTATGTTCCATCACAGCGTCTTTCATAAAAAACTCCGTGAGAAGTTTCCCTGTGGCATAGCTGGTTCGCTGGCTGTGCTCCGCATTGGCCATAGTGATAAAATCAGACTCCCTCACTCCCCCGTCTGCGCTCCAGGAGTTCATGGAATATACTTCTGAAGTGGAACAGTTGATATAAATCTCCGCCCCCGCTTCTATGGCCTGATCCAAAAATGCTTTCATTCCCAAAACATTTGTCTCAAAGGTGCGGTTTACATAATAAAAATGCTCTGTGTGAACTACAGCCGCACAGTTAATATAAATCAACCGGCTGTAATCAGTTTTCATCTCTTTTACTTTCGCCTTAAGCCTGTCCATCTGTTCTGCATTGTTGATATCATACTCAAAAAATTCAAAATCCGGCTTGTCCAAAACATCTTCCACCGTATGTAAGGAAGAGGCAAAGAAATTGTCAAACCCAATCACATGATTCTCTTTTCCCACTAACTGTCTGACCAGTTCATTCCCTGTCATGCCTGTCACGCCGCTGATTACATATAAATCTTTCATATCATTACACTCCTGACTCTAAACGCTCTCTGTAAAAATCATCCACCTGCCCATGGTAAGACGCCTGCTCTTTTCCGATATCATAGGGCACCTTCCTCATATCCACCTGCCCTGTGCCCGTATTTAAGATACAATACTGGGCCATAGGATTTAAATTCCTGGGCTGTCCCACAGACCCCGGATTAATAAAAACCGTCTTTTTCTTATTCCGCATCTTGGGATTATCCGCCGGATAGAACACCTCAAAATAATGGGGGAGATGGGAATGCCCGGAAAAGACATAGTCGTATTTTCCATATTCCGGTGAATCCTCCCCGGGGAATATGGACTTCCAGTAGTTATCCTCTAAACTTCCATGGACGGCTAAACATCTCTTTTCTTCTAACATAAACTCTGACATTCCAGATGGATTTTGTATATTTTTCATATAATTCCAGGTGTTTTCATTTAACACAGAACGGGTATACATTGCGCAGGCGCTGCCCCGTTTGGAAGAAAATCTGTCATAACTTTCCGTTATAATCGCCTGCTCATGGTTTCCTCTCAGATTGCAGATAAGAGGATATTTCAGGCTCTGAATCATTTCTATCACTTCGTTGGAATGCATTCCATAGTCAATCAAATCCCCCAGTAAGGCAACTCCTTCAATATTTTCATTTTTCAGGGAATCCATAACCCTTACAAAGGCTTCTCTGTTGCCATGGACATCCGATATCACCACTATTCTGATATAAATCACCTCATATACTCTAAAACTTCATTAGCTTAAATTATCATAACCTCTTTTTCTTTAAAAGTCAACAAAGGCGGCGGCTCACTGTTTTTTTATGGCAGCAAAAAACTGCCAAAAAACTACTTTTTGCAAGTAATTTTGACAGTTTAAAGCACTCTTATACGACTTAAAACACTACCTTAAATTTTCTTATTCCCATTCTGCAAACAATAATTTAACTGTAGATTCCGGCACTAATTCTTCCAGTTTTTCTATGTCCACTTCCTCTAAACATCTCCGTGCTAAAGAACCGCTGATGTACTTATTATTTTGCTCTTTTCTTGGAATTTCTACCAGTTCAATTCCTTTCTTTGGCAGAATCCTCTTCATTGCAAGGTTATACTCATTTGTCACTGCATCCTCCGGCTCCTCGCCTACAAACCTGTAATTTATATTCAAATGGGGTGCTATCCTCTCTGCAAAACAAGTTATATCATTTTCTACATTCTGGATTATATCCTCGTCGGCTTCTTTTACAAAGTATTCTGGAAAGCTTTTTTTCGACAAAATAAAAGGGCCGCTTGGCACCACCATTACGTGATTTAAATCTTTCGTACCTTCACACACCATAGAAAATCGTTCCTCAAAGGAAAACAGGGATGCATCCTCCTCTACCACAAAAATAATTAAAAATTCTACCAAGGCAAGGGCCTGCTCTATTAAATAACGGTGTCCATATGTAAATGGGTTGCAGTTCATGACAATTGAGCCAATTTTTTTATACGCTTCCGGGGAATAGTCTGCAAAATATCTGTCAATATATACTTTCTTTACAACATCTATCTCTTCCCCGCTCTTTTCCTTATGGCTTTCTGCCTTTGCTGACAACGCATCCTCCAATGCATGAAAAATAGCTTCTGCATAAATTTCATTCACCTTATGGTTGCAATGCCATGCATTATCCAATACCCAACCCGCTTCTACATTGCTGCCTCCCAAGACATCCATCAAATTCAGTTCTGAAATACCTGGAATACTTAGGTCATCCAAATACAGAATAACAATATCTCCCCTCTGTAAGGGAAGTTCCTCAATCCGAGGCAGTATATTTTCGATTCTCCGAAAATAAAACAAAGAGCCACAATTCGTTACCCGTACATCATAACCGGCGTCATTGATGCGTTTCTGCAGGAAACTTTCAATTGTGTACTTGTCCTCTACAAAATGTCCATACACAAAACAAGGACCTATGAAATAGACAGTTTTTACATACCATTCAGGCTGCCCCGCTGTATGCCGCTCCCCATTTGTGACATTATAATATTTACTTTTACAATCTTTTAACTTTCCGGAGATATCTGCTGTTACTGATACGGGCAAATGCATAATCTGCTCTGCATACTCAGGAGTATACAATTCACATAAAAATTCTTTCTGCACTTTGCTGTTATCTATCTCTAAGTTCCTGTCCATTGTCTTATTCCGAAAGTTTGCAGGTAATAGCCTGCTATCGGCAGTCTCCCTGAAAACTAAATTCAGAACGGGAACAGATTCATTGATGCTATGCAAATATTCACACATCCAGGAATGCTTTAAGAACTGCTCAAATGTCTTAATCTTATGACTCATGTCAACTTTGTCTGATAGGACTAAAAAGCTGTTTACTGCCCAATATTCATCCCAGTCCACAACAAAAACCTCTTCTGCCTGATCAACGCTGTTCAGAATTTCATTCCAGTTGATACTATAAACAGTCACACCTGCAGACTGTAAGAACGTCTTAAAGTCATTGTATATTTTCTGTTTTTCCTGAAACACACCGCAAGGACGGATAAGATATATGTTTTGTGATAAACAAACCCCCCCCCGTATCATGCGTTTCAAATTTAATTTGTCCCAGCGTTTATAATCCCCTAGAAGTACACCTTCCTTATCTATAACGGGAATCACATTTATATTAGCTTTTTCATGAAATATTTCCCTTGCCTTCATGGATTCATTGGGATAAAGCCATGTAAAATTTTTATTTATGGTTACATAGTCTCTTCCTGCAAAATAATCCCTCTCTATATCTCCGCCGCTGATAATTCCATAAATCTTTCCTTCTGCTTCACAGTAGATCACATTGGAAGGATTTTTTTGTATGGCATGGCGGAGGACCTGAAAAGAGACGGTCTCCACATGACTTTTGAGCTTTATGACATTTAATTTACTGTATTTTGTATATATCATTTTTCCTATCCTCCTGTACCATCCCGCCCCCTTTTACTTTATACGATAATATTATCTTTCACTTCCCCATACCCATTATCTGTTCTAAATAAATATTCCGCTATAATTTCCATCAAGGCAAAATCATTTTCATGGTCCAGGTCCAATACCCCCGTATCCTTCATCTCAATGCATTCACAGTAGCCGTCCAGGACTCCTTTCCCTGTCATCAAATACTCTGGGTTATATGCATAGAGGGATGCATTCATATCAAAAACTTCCGGTGCCTGCTGCCTGGCTGTAAAATCCGACTCTATCACTTTTTTAAACCCATGTTCTGTGCGTTTTAACTGGTTAAAATAGGGATTCCTTCTTGCATCTGTAACGGAAGTTGTCACATCCGCTTTCGTCTCCCGATGCTTTTTTATGAGATTTTCCATGTCAATTACGGTTCGTAAAGGGGAGGTAAGATCTAAGTCCACAACTATATCATAACTTTTTCCCATACGTTCTTTCATCTGAAAATAGCAGTCTCTGATTACTTCTATTTTTCCAATCACATCATTACAAAGTTCCGATTTCCGCTCTATAACCTGGACTTTGCGAAGGGGATTTTCCTTCATCATATTTATTAATTCCATGCTGTCCGTATTAACCACTATATCATAATCAATCTCCAATTCTGTCTTTTTTAAGAAAAGGTCGATTGCAGAAATTGAATAGTAGGGCAGGGGCTTTCCTGCAAAACTCCTGATATTTTTATTTTTAATCCCTTTTGACCCGGCCCTTCCACACATTGTAAATAATATTTTCATATTCTTATCATCCCCCCTGTGTCAGTTCTAAAACTTTCACTGCATGTGCTATGCTGCTGTCATTTTCTGTTTTCCCCTCCACCATATTCAGAAAATGTTCCAACTCCCGAATCTGATAGTCATCTCTCTCTTCCTGAAAATCCATGTGTTTTCCAGAATTTAAAAACAAAAGTTTGTTGCCTGCAATATCACCGATAATCGTTTCCTCTCTCGTAAATACCAGTATTTCCCTTAAGGTTTTTCTTCCAAAATAATCCAGGTGAAGTTCAACAATCTTATCCCCGTAGTCAGCCATATAAACTGCATAATCCTCGCTGTCTAACTCAAGTTCCGATATCTTTCCTGACATATAATTTATCTTTTTTGGTTCCCCCAAAAGGTAGGTTAAATAGTCCCACTCATGAATTAAATCTATGCTCACTCCGCCCCCCATGGATTTGTGGGCGCTGTAGGTTTCCCTGTAATCTGTTCCCGGCCTCCAGTCAGGAAGATAGCTGGATGAAATACTCCTGACAGATAAAATGTCTTCTGTGTTTATGTTTCTCTTTATATACTGAATCACCCTATTGTATCTTAAGGGACAGGCCACATAATATACGGCATTCTTCTTCAGATCCAACCCCCGGGCCGTTTCTAACTGCCCCACGGAACATAATGGCTTTTCTATAAACAAATGCCTGCCAAATTCAGAAAGATGTTCCAGGGTTTCCAAGTGCATGGCTGTGGGGTTTGTGATAAAAACCACGTCATAAACCTTTGTTATCTCTGAATAGTCCCCATACACATTGCCAAAACCGTATGGTTCATTTTCCCTGTCACTGGAAGTTCCATGCCTGAGGGCATCTATTGTGAAATCTATGCCGCATTTCCCACATATTGTTTTTAGATTTCGTATATGACGTTTTGCAATGGAGCCCACGCCAACGAAGCATACTTCTAACTTTGTCATCCCTGTCCCTCCAGAGAGTCAATTAATTTTAATGTCTCCAAATCTTCCTCGAATCCATAGATAGGTTCTTTCCCATGAAAAACAACATCAAAAAATTCTCTTATTTCATTCCTGTATGCATTTTCCACAATAAAGGCTCTGTAACCTTCCTTGTGTTCTCCCTCTTCGTCCAACACTACTTTTTCCAGCCCATTCTTTTTGGAATCGTATTTATATAGGCCATCCGGCGTGCCGTCCCATCTCAGGTATTTATGTTCTCCGTATACCTCCATCCGTCTCACTGCCGCCGGGGAAACCACATCCACAACTAATACGCCCTTATTTCCATTTTCGTGGAAAAACTGTATGATATAATTATCTTTGTAATCAATATGAAGGCCAGATATTTTGTCTGGACAACATGATAATCTGTCACTTTCCCAAATGTTTTTATCATCCATGGAAGCTCGACTGCCATAAGTTCCCGGCATCCGTTTGTCCGCCTGTCCCCCACAAAAAAGTCCTTGTAATTTTCCCAGGGATGCCAGTCAGGAAGGTACTGGCCAACATGATATACATAATTCCATTTCGTATTTTCATCTATACGGCTGCGGATATAATTTATCTCTTCCCGGTACAAGAAGGTGGAAGATAAGAATAATTTGCACCCGTTTTCCTCTGCCGCTCTCATGTTTTCCTTATATCCGTCAGATACCAGATTTAGCTCTGTAAAGACATTCCATTTGTTGTGCAAACACTCTGCTATGATTTGGCGGTGGGATAAAGGAGAGGTACATACAAAGGCAGCGTCCATATGACATATATTTTTCATGTCCCCAATAGATTCTTTGCAGCAGATTCCGTACAAACTGCTTACCTCATCTCTCCGGTCTTCTCTGCCATCTACGCCGTAAACAGAAGCCTCCGGGAACAATTCCCGTATCAGCCGGATTCTTCTTTTTCCCATGGAGCCAAGCCCTATCATTAAAATATTCATTGCACCCTTTCTTCCTAATATCGATAACAAAATCAGGATATGTTTGTTTTTCTTTGTGATTTGCTCCTCTGTTGGCTTTTTGTTTATATCCAAAGCCATTGTCCGTATTATATTTAATCCTCTAAAACTGCAGACTGAATACGGCTGCCTCCACGACAATATTCCCCTTCTTACCATTACCGCTATTTTCTCTGCCTGTCAACATTGACCGCTCTAATCCACACGCCCTTTTACCAGACAGAAAGCTTCACCGTATTTAAAATACGCAGAAGCCCCGCGATAGCTGGCCAATCCTCTTATGGCATCCTCATTTCTTGGAAACGGGGGATTGTCAATTTCACTTTTATATATTTTCATAACTTTAATCTTTTTCTCAATATAGGGTGATATGTCTATAAATACATTTGGAATAAAGCCATGCTCCTTTTGTGCCTGATCCGTTTCTGATAAAATTTCCATGCACAAAACACCTTTCACATATGGAGCCCGAAAAGATTTTGTACAGGAATATACACTTTCAAAAACAATCCGGTGATCTGAGTGTACATCATAGGGATAGGGAATAAACAGCACTTCCGGCTTTATTTTTTCAAGAATTTCTCTAAATTTGCCCACAAGCATTCCCTTTTGATACTTGTCCATCCCTGCAGGTTCCAGTTCCATATTAAAACTGTCTGCAAAACCATACGCTTTTTTTACACATTCTATTTCTCTGTTTCTCTCTGCCACCTGGATTTCGGTATATCCGTATTCTGTTTTCATATTTGTAACATTCAGCCAGAAAATCTTATTTCCCATATCTTTAAATTTCAGCAGAGCGCCGCCTGCTCCCAGGGTTTCATCATCTGGGTGGGGTGAAATAACTAAAACATTCATGAAAGATATTCTCCTTCTGTTAAATATACTTCATCGCAGTCAAGAACATGAATCACATCATCATAGGCCTTGACAAAGTAGTCCTTTGAGGAGTTTACGCAAAGTACTTTTCCCGGTTCCAGGTTCTCATATTCCTGCCGTGAAATAACCTCACATCTCCATACTTTTACTTTTTTGTCTTTATACAGGAAATGGGCGCCCACATAGGGATGGGTTAATGCCCGCACCAGGTTGTATATGCCTGCACCTGACATTCTCCAATCAATCTGACCATCCTTTTCTCCTCTTTTCCGCCATGTATTTCCCTTTGAAGCATCCTGGGGAATAGGCTTTAAACTTCCCTTTTCAAATTGTTCTGTAAATTCCAGAACTTGTTTTTTTGCAGTGTCAAGCACCTTATGATACAGGGACTGGGCATCATCCAAATCATGGATTTCTATTTCTTTTTGGCTGATAATGTCCCCTGTATCTGCTCCTTCATCCATAAGGAAAAACGTAGAAGCTGTTTTCTTCAGGCCAAGGACTAATGCCCATATTAAGGGATGCCTGCCTCTGTTCGCCGGCAGCGCCGCAGGATGAAACCCAACAACACCCCAGGCAGGAATGGATAAAAGTTCTTTTCCAAGCAATCTTGACCATCCAAAACAGTAGATGACTTCGGGCGCTCTTGTTTTTACAAACCTTATGGTTTCCTCATCATTTACATCATTCGTACAAATGTATTCCACACCATAGGCTTTAGCAAGGGGCACCAGAGACTGAAAATCTGAATTTATATTTGAGTTCTCCATGGTAATAATGCCTGTCACAAAAACATCATGCTGCAAAAGACATTCCAGGAACTGGTATGAACTCTGTACACATCCAATAAATAATATTTTCATCAAACTTACACCCCAATATCATAAAATTTTTTTACAATCCCTATCCTTCCTTCTCTTACAAAAACCGACTTTAGAATATGGACAATCTTTTCCGATGTTTCCCCATTCCCGAAGGGATTTTTCATGGATTGTACTTTCCTGTGAAAATCATCACTTACCGCCTTTTGGATTGTCTCCTCAATGGCAAAACTCTCTGGCTCACAGCATAAAACACTCTCTGGCATAAGCCTGCCTTTCTGCCTGTCGCCAATGTTTACAGTTGGCACTTGCAGACAGGGTGCCTCAATAATACCGCTTGATGAGTTCCCGATAACTGCCGCGCTTTCTTTCACTGCACTGAGATACCTCCTGGCTCCTAAAGAAGTCACTGCTGCAATATTGCTGTGTTTCTCTGCATATTCATCAATTCTCTTATTTATTTTTCTTCCCCCTGCATCAGCATTTGCTTTTGTAATGATAAATGACATATCCGGAAATTTTTCCAGTGCATAAAGAAGCTGCTCAAATTGCTCCATGCCGCTGCTTTCTTCTAACGTCACCGGATGAAATGTGACAACGCCGTATTTCCCGTCTAATGAAATACCAAGTTCCTCCCCCAGTGTTTCCTTTGATACAAAATCATTGTTTTTAATGTTTTCCACTGCCAGGGCTCCCACATGAAACACCCTATCAGGCTGCTCCCCCATCTGTATTATCCTTTTACTGTACACCTGCGTACTGGCAAAATGAATCTGGCTCATTTTCGTGATGGAATGTCTGATTGCTTCATCAATCAGCCCTTCCGTAGCTTCTCCCCCGTGTATATGGGCAATGGGAATTCCTGCGTTCATAGCTGCTATGCACACTGCCATAGTTTCATAACGGTCTCCCAGGACGATAAGAAGATCCAGCCTGTTACTGGAAAAATACTGTGCAAAACCGGTCATTGCCATAGCCATATTATTACAGATTCCCTGAGGGGTATCTGCATCTGTAACACAGGCAATCTTTTTTGCAATGGGGATTCCCGCTTCTTCTATTTCTTTATAGGTATATCCAAAAGCAGGTGATAAATGCGCACCTGTAACAAGCACTTTTGTATCAAAGCAATTTTCTCTAAAAAGCCTTATAATTAAAGGTTTTAACAACCCAAATTCTGCCCTTGTTGCAGTTAAGACACCTATCTGTTTTTTCATTGGCTGCTCCTTTTATAGCTCAATCAATTCATCTTCCTCAAAATCTCTTTTCGCAGTTTTTCCCATCACATCATACCATTGCATGGGACTGATTCCGGTTCCAGGTCTTTTCGTCGTTATATTACCGGCTGAAAATTTTTCTCCTGCTCTAATCCTTGTCTTCGCCACAATACTTTTTCTCACTGCGTCTTTATTTTCTTTCTCTGAAGGTGATATTTCTTTGCTCCCATTTCCCAAAGCTTTTTCCACATTTCTCACGGCACAGACCAGTTTTTTTAATTCTTCAGGTTCCAGGCTCGCCTTATGGTCGGGCCCCGGCATATTTTTATCCAATGTAAAATGCTTTTCTATTACCACCGCCCCCATTGCCGCAGCCGCAACAGAAATTTCAATACCCGGGGTATGGTCTGAATATCCCGTCTTTTTATGTGAAGCCTTGGCAATACTTTTCATTGCGGAAAGATTCACATCCTCATAAGGGGTGGGATACTGGGTATTGCAATGCAGCAGGATAATCTCTTTTGTACCCCAGTTTTCTAAAACACTTACAGCATTTAAAACTTCTTCCAGATTACACATGCCCGTAGACATAATAACCTTCCTGCCTGTTTTTCCAATGGCTTCTAAATAGGGGAGATTTGTCACTTCCCCGGAAGGTATTTTCCAAAAATCCATATTGAACTTTTCAAGAAATTCTATACTTTCCAAATCGAATGGGGTGGAAATAAAGCCGATACCGGTATCGTCACAATATTTTTTCAGTTCCAGGAAATTTCCCCTGGTCAGGGACAGTTTCTTTAGCATCTGTAACTGTGTTTCCCCTGCTCCGGTGGTTTCTTTCTGGTATTCCGCCTTCCCGGCTGATTTAGACACAAGATTTTCCGGCTGAAATGTCTGAAATTTTACATAGTCAGCCCCGGCAAGTTTCGCTGCATCCACCATTTTTTTTGCCAGAGACAAATCCCCGTTATGATTCACCCCCGCCTCTGCAATAATTATTACATGTTCCATGAAATGCACCATCCTTTTACCGTATCACCGCCCCTGCCGGAACAATCTGATGCGGTTCTATTTTCATACCCTGAATTACTGTTGCATTTGCCCCCACAAAAGCTGCCCTGCCTACGGAGACCTCTCCGCAGAGGACGGCGGAAACCGCTATATGGGAAAAATCCTCCAAAACGCATTCATGCTCCACTAAAGCCATGGAATTTACAATTACCATCCTGCCAACATATGCCCCGGCATTTACAACAGCCCCTTTCCCGATGAATGTCCCTTCTCCAATTCTGGCGGATGAAGATACAACAGCAGAGGGGTCTTTTACCACAGGCAGTGTAAAACCGATTCCTTTTAGTTTTTCAAATATTTTTTCCCTGACACAGCCTTTGCCCAGATATCCCACGCAGACCGCCGCATTTTTTATTCCCTTTTCAAAGCAGTTAAAAAGCTCCTGGTCCGTTCCCAGATAAGGATACCCGCATAACTGTTCCTTATTGTCCGTATAGCCTGCGATTCTGAAACGTTTTTCTCTTTCAATACAGTCCGCCACGCTTTTTCCATGGCCGCCAAAACCAACTAATATAATATCTTCCATAATTTAATCCGAAACAATGTTTAATTTTTCTTCCATACGGTGCATTTCGCTGAATTCCCCCATATCCAGAAAGGAATCTTCGCTGATGGGATACATACCTACTTTTCCCTTATCCCTCATAACAGAATCCACCAGATCCGTCATATGAAATACGGTATTTCCAGGAATTTTATCTATTACCGAAGGATTTATGATATACATTCCCGTATTAATAAAATATGACAGCTTGGGTTTTTCTTCTATTTCCGTAAGCTGGCCGTTTTCTTTGGAATGGAGCACACCGTACGGTATGGTGATGTTCTTTAAGGATGACACAATTGTAATATCATTTTCCGCTTTTCTGTGATACTGATATATATCAAAATAATCAGCAAATACCAGTGCGTCGCAATTAACAACAAATAAAGGAGACATAAATTTCTCATCTATCAGTTTGATACTTCCGCTTGTACCCAGAGGCTCATTTTCTTCTACATATTCAATATCATATGCTGGTTTTAGCTCAGAAAAATATGATTTTATCATGCTCTTTTTGTAATTTACTGTCATATAATATTTTTGGATTCCATATGCTGTAAAACAGTTCAGCACACGCTCCACAATAGGCGTCTCCCCTATGGGGATTAATGGTTTGGGCAGTATTTTTGTATATGGATACAGCCTTGTCCCCATCCCGCCGGCCATAACCACAACCGGAGTTCCCGACAGATCCTTTTTCTTACCTGTGCTATCATTCTCTATCTTACAATCTGAAAAAATGATATCTTTTACAGACCTGTCCTGCTTTAAAACAGGCAGTATAGAAATCATTTCCCGTTTCATAATACATTCCGCTTTAAAAATTTCATCTTCAAAAACGTATTTCGGATTTGTATGCATTGCATGGGCGACTGTGGCGTTTAAATCACCGGTCTTAATGAGCCACCTGCGGATATCGCCGTCCGTAATGCTGCCAAGCAGAACCCCGCCCTCATTTACAATAAACAGGATACCCCTTGCGTTTTTATCTATTTTTTCCATGGCATCCACTACTGTCATGAAGGAACTGCCAAGGAAAATCTGAATTTGTGTTTTGTCCATCTGCAATCACCGTCAATAATACAACACAGAACATTTACATGATAATTTGTGTTTTAAGTTTGTCTAAATCCTCTGAAAGAAGTGTTTTTATTTCGATAAAGATCATAGCAGTTTTTCTCAATTGAAATATTTTGCACTTCCTCATACTTATGAATTAATTTCATATTTGCATTATATAACGCTTCGTATATCTCATCATCTCTATATTGAGTGAAGTTAACAGCCAATAAATCTGAATTAACATGCTTATTTTCATAGAAATCTTCAGTGTCCTTTACCAAACCTTTATCTAAAGCATATTGGAATAACTCTGTTCCCGGATAAGGTGTTACCGGCCGAATGGTCCTTAACTGAGCATGATCATCGTATTTTAGAAGAAACTCCACGGCGTCATCTATAGCACTTAAAGGTTCATTAATATTTCCATAAATTATATTTAACCCCGGCGATATTCCAACTTTTAAAGTATTTTCCACTCCTCTGATAATCATGTCCCGGGTTAACCCCTTATGCATCACTTTCAAAGTCGCATTGTCCAAAGATTCTATTCCGTAATTTATAAAAACGCATCCTGCCTTTTTCATTTTTTCCAGAACATCTGAATCAGCAAAATTTAATCTGCCATTGCAATCCCATTTCATATCAATTTCAGAATCAATAAATGCCTGGCACAATTCTAATGTTCTTTCCCTTGAACTCATTAGCAGTTCGTCAGAAAATGAAATATATTTAATATTGTATTTTTCCTTTAAGTAACGCATTTCATCTATAATACTTTTTGCGCTTCTTGGCCTGAATCCCTTATCCATACGGTAACAAAAATTACATGCAAAAATACATCCCCTCCCGGAAAGCATAGGCATACATCTTTCATTCGGACAAATATTCGGCATTCGCAGCATGGAATAATAGCTTATGTCAAACAAGTCATAAGCCGGCCATGCAATTGTATCAATCTCCTGTATCAGTTTACGGGGATTTGTTCTGACATACAAACCATCCTTATCATAGTAAGCAATACCGTCTACAGAATTTAATTCACGTTTACCACACAAAGCATCCAAAAGCTCTACAAATGTTATCTCACCTTCACCAATACCAACTATATCGGCGCCTGTTTTTCGCAGAAAAAATTCCGGACCAGATGCTGGTCCGTGTCCTCCAATAGTAAACTTAAAATGTTTCCGATTTTTTGAACTGTTAATCGCTGATGCAAGGCTTAATAATTTACGGTATTGATAATATCCGCCTATTACACTCACTTCCACCACGTCAAAAGAATGGTTGTCCAAATATTCTGTCAAATGACTATCCGGCCAGTGATACACATCCTGCTGATACACAGTGACAGTATGACCTGCATTTCTAGCCGCACTGGCCAGATAAGCAAGCCCTTGCGGAAACCAACTGCAATATGAATCATTGTCATAAACTACCATTAGTATTTGCATTCTTTTCCTCCTTGAAAAACACATTCCGATAATTTATTTTTCACCACAAAACGCCTCCAAAACTTCCTTCACCTGCTTCACAACATAAACAATTTCTTCTTTTGTAATACCTGTACTGCAGGGAAGGTTTAAAATTCTTTCTGCAAAATAAGGTGCCATTTCCAACTGGTATGTAACTGCGCTTTGATACGGCTTTTGTTCGTTAATCAGCCCCCAAACAGCCCGGGAGCCAACCCCTCTTTTCTCCAATTCCGTAATAATCTTCCACATTGGGACTGATAATTTTTCCCTGTTAATCTCCAGGGAATAAAACCACTGGTTGGAACATGTCCCTTCCCTGAAATTCATAAGCCTGCCCAACCCAAATCCTTCAAACAGTTTTTTATATAACGCATAATTTTCCTGCTTTCGCCTGATAAACTCAGGCAGTTCTTCCATCTGGGCAACTCCCAGGGCCGCTTGGAGATTTGTCATTCTGTAATTGTATCCCACCTCGTGGTGGATATAAAACCTAGCGTCATCCTTTGCCTGGGTGGAAAGATATCTCATATGGGCTGTTTTTCCGGGAATGTTTGAAGTGACGGCACCTCCCCCTCCGGTAGTGATAATTTTATTTCCGTTAAAAGAGAAAGTCCCGAAATCACCTATTGTTCCTGCAAACTTCCCCTTATAAATCCCTTCTGTGTATTTTGAACCCAGCGCTTCCGTTGCATCCTCAATCACCTTCAGGTTATACTTTGAAGCAACAGGCATTATCCCCGTCATATCCGCAAGATTTCCAAATACATGGACAACTACCACCGCTTTTACTTGCCTTCCCTTATAAGTAAGAACTCCCATATCAAAGTCACATTCTTTTGCACAAAATTCCTGAAACTTCAATGGATCAAGACACAAACTTTCGTCACAGTCAATAAACACCGGTTCTGCAGATTGATATTTTACAGGGTTTACAGCCGCTATAAAAGTAAGGGGCGGCACCAGTACAACATCCCCCGGTTTCACCCCCGCTTCCACCAGGGAAAGATGAAGCGCCGATGTTCCACTCTGGCATGCCGCCACATCTTCCACCTGCAGATACTCTGCCAGATGCCTTTCCAACTTTTCTATGTATGCTCCCCCTGTGGAAACCCAGCCCATTTCAAGGGCTTCGTCTACATATTTTTTTTCATTTCCCTGAAAATTGGGAACTGATAAAGGTATAAAATGCTCCATTCTAAAACTCCAAAAGTGATAATTTACATTTTTGCATCCAGACTTTTTCCTGTTTCCATATGTTCAAAATTAGGCAGATACTTTTTGATAAGCCCCACTACTTCCTCTTTCCCAGCCGCACTGCCTGCAAACAATTCTTCCAGTCCCTGAATAAATGTTTTTATTTCATTTAAATCCTTTGGCTTTTTTCCTTCCACAACTCCCAGGGAATGAAACCTGTGAAAATTCACCCTTTCTTCCTCTGTATAAAATTCTTCAAAGGTCTTTTCCCCCGATGTATCCGACCGGGAAAAATATACGGGATACTGAGTGCTTTCTGCAGGCCTTAATTCCATTTTGCAAAGAGCATCCCCCTCCGATGAGCAGTATATTGGTTCAAAGCCTTTCTGTTTTAATAATTCCACAGCAATTTTGTCAAAAGACATCATGGATTCCTCTTCCAGTTTCGGAAAAAAAATTTCTCTGTTCTCCCCTAATACGCAGGACAATAAACATATCTGCCCGCTTTCTTCCGGTGAAACAAAATATCGTTTTACATCACAGGGCGCGCTTAAGGGCTGACGCTTTTCTATGCGTTTTAAAAATCCTTCCGGAAGGGAACCGTTGGAAAAAGCCACATTTGCAAACCTGGCGGTTTTGACAGGGAATTTTTCAGAATAGGAAAAAATCAAATCTTCCATAATCCGCTTGCTTGCCCCCATAATATTTACCGGGTTTGCCGCTTTATCTGTGGACACGCAAAAATATTCCTCCGGCGGAAACTCACTGAGCAAGTCCAACAACTTTTTTGCATTTATTACATTATTGTAAAAGAGGGCTTCTATGGAATAGATGTCCTTTTCACTTCTCACATGTTTATGGGCTGAAAAGTTTGCAACAATGTCAAACCCATTTCTTGCCCTGAACATTTTTGAAAACACTTTGGAAGCGTAATCCATTGGATATGTTATATAGTCTTCGGGAAGATGAGTACTGCCGGAACTTCTCAGTTCACGGGTAAGCTCTGTTAAAGCATTTTCGTTCAGGTCAACAACCACCATGGAGCAGGGTTCATAAGGCAGAACTGCTTTTATGAAGGAACTGCCGATGCTCCCTGCACCGCCGATGACTAAAACTGCTTTGCCCTTTATTTTCTTTTGCAGATTTGTTTCATTTTGCCGTAAATCTTCACGAAACATGCTGTCCGGGCGTTTTGTTACAAAATCTGATATAAATGTGGTTAAATCAAACATTAATATTCCTCTTCTTAAATTCGTTCAATAAAATTTTTAAGAACTTTTAAACCGGCATCTCCACTTTTTTCCGGATGAAACTGTGTTCCATAGCAATTACCATTTCTTATAGCTGCTGCAAAAATCTGTTTCCCATAAGACAGTTCTGCAAGACAGTTTTCCTTTCTCTTAAGATGCGCCGCATATGAATGGACAAAATAAAATTGATCGGTATCTTTTACACCCTCTAATATTGTCCCTTCCCAATCCCTGCCTTTTAAACTGTACCAGCCAATATTAGGAACTTTATAAACCATTTCACCCATTCGCACACTGTCTAAGCGATCCGATTTCCCAGATATAATCCTTAAACCAGATATCCCTCCCGACTCTTCGCTTGATTCAAGCATCATCTGCATCCCCAGGCATATCCCCAAAAAGGGTTTATTCAGACTGCAATACTCCATAATCGGAGCGGTTAATCCCCGCTTATCCAGCTCACACATTCCATTCCCAAACGCTCCCACTCCCGGCAGAACAAGATATTTTGAACGCAAAATATCTTTCCCTTCTGAAACCAGTTCAACCATACAGCCAATTTTTTCAAATGCCCTTTCAACACTTAATAAATTACCTACGCCATAATTTACAATAGAAACTTTCTCCATTTTTATCACTTTCACTCCTATTTAGAAACGGACACCCAATCCATTCTGTGACGCATAATGCTTTATATCATAAATGGAAAAATCTTCATAATGTAAAACAGCGGCAGCAGCCACTGCGTCTGCATGCCCTGTTTTCACTGCGTCCACAAAATCTTGTGGATTACTCATCCCACCGCAGGCAATTACCGGAATTGGAACTGCATCAGAAACCTTCTTAATCAATTCCAAATCAAATCCCTGTTTTGTCCCATCCTGATCTACAGATGTCAAGAAAATTTCTCCTGCCCCAAGCTCATATCCTTGCCTCGCCCATTCAGAAACCTCTAGCCCGCTATGCTCCCTTCCATTGTCGTAATAGGCCTCCCAGCCTTTGCCGGGCTGTCTTTTAGCCTGTATAGACAAAACCATACATTGTGAACCATATCTTTGAGTAATTTGTGTTATAATCTCCGGTTTTTTTATGGCTGCTGTATTGACAGCCACTTTGTCTGCACCACAGTCCAGTACCTCAGCCACATCTGCCAAACTGCGAATTCCTCCGCCGACAGTAAGCGGTACAAAAACATTTTTTGCAGTTTCCTTTACGATGGAACTTAAATTGTTTCTATTATACAAACTTGCCACTGTATCTATATAAACAATTTCATCTATTCCCTGACTATAATATTTTCTTGCAAAATCATTGGGATTGCCAAGTTTTCTTAAACCTTCTAATTGGATTCCTTTTACCAAATGTTCCCCTTTGATATCTAATTTTGCAATAAAACGGATATTTTTCACACTGTCACCTCTCAGCTCAACAAAAATTCCGCATACCTGAAATCCTGCATGGTATCTATATCAACAGATTTTTCTTTTGGCATAATAAATGCATAGCTGTCTTTTCCATAAAGTTCCTGTATATTGTCAAGTACAGAAACATGAAATAAGTAAATTGCGCCATTTAACCGATAATATGCTTTCTGTTCCTGCCTTCGTACACCTTGGTTTAAATCTAAAAAACCTTCCAGAGACAAACCGTTATCCAGTGTTCCCATAAATCTGGGGCTGTGCTCTGCTTCACACACGCTTACCACTGATTTGGCATGTTTTTCTTCAAACAATTTATATGCCCCGCAAATATCATCTGCTTTGCGCAGGGGAGAAGTCGGCTGCAATACTGTTATCCTGTCAAAAACCTGTCCCTGCTCTTGAAAAGCATTTACAACATACCTAACGACATCCCATGTATCTGCTGAATCTGATGACAATAAATCCGGTCTGAGAAAGGAAACATCCGCACCATACCCCTTTGCGATTTCCCTATATTTTTCACTGTCTGTAGAAACATGTACACAGTCAAATATCTCTGATTCTAAAGCAGCGTCAATAGAGTAACCCATTAAATGTTTGCCATTTAACAGTTTTATATTTTTATCCTTTAGCCCTTTGGAGCCGCCTCTTGCAGGAATAACCGCCAGGTTTCTTATTCTTCCCAAATCGGATGCCTGAGAACCCATCCGTCCTTGCCCTTTTTCCATATATGCTCTGACCTCCAGGAATCAATGAATTCATGGAATTGCTCTTCCGTAATATCGCAGTATTTTAAAAATACATCATAATATTTTGAGGGAAACTCCCCATCATATTTTTTTATCAAAGCAATTCCTTCGTCCCTGTCAATTTTTCCATCCCGAATTTCATGGGATGCATCAGAAGTAGTCCGTCCTATTCCAAATTTTATGTATGACAGATAATAATGAAATCCGTCCAACTGATCATCCAGGCTCGCATATTTAGAGTAGGTCCCCTCACTTCGCTCCGGATTACAGCTAAACCCATTATTTTCCACACAATAGTAATAATTTTCCTGGGGATCCCAATATTTATAGTAACTAAAAAAATGAATCTCCGTGTGATTCTTCTTGATATCCTCATAATCAGGAGCCATATACGGCAGCATATCTTCCTGGGTCAAACCGTACTTTGTCCAAACCTCGGGCCCCATCCCAGAAAAATAATGTTTGTTGTGATCCGTAATTTCCCGTGTGGGCCTATATGCATTTTTCATATCCCCGCCATATTCCACTTCCCCGTTTTCACCATACATTATTAACGGAATGCCGTATTTTACAGCAATCTGTAAGGGAAAGTTTGTCTGCCCAAATATAAACGGCTGGAAAGGATCTCCCAGGTGCTCAAAAGCCAGTTTTGTTAATTTGCGGTTTACCGTACCGTTTGGCCTTCCTAATATATTGTCAAAACCGCCAATGTCAACAAATGCGTCCAGATTTTTTCTGCCAATTTCTGTGGGAACAAGGGGCGACCATGTTACAGTAAGAGGATGCATCCCATATTTATATTTTAACTGATGGGCTACAAAGCCTCCGTCTTTGCCTCCGCTGCATGGCACGATAACATCCCAGGAACCATCTTTAGAACGGAATTTATCACACAGCTCTTTTAATTCCTGCTCCCGTGCATCCCAGTCAATATTTCTTTTTGCCTCATTAAATCGACAGGCACTACAGACTCCCTCTTCATCAAACGTTATTCTTGGACGCTGATTTGACATTGTACATTTTTTACAGTATTTCACTTTTTGGGGTAAATGGTACATTTGAATCAAATCTCTTTTTTTCATACTATAACCTCCTGCTTTTACTTAAACAAAACTATCTAAAATTTTTTCTATCCTTCATCCATTATTTCTTCAAGCTCAACTCTTTCAAAAACTTCCAGACGCCCTCCCCTTGTGGCATTTTTCACTACAATGCCATTTTTATCACAAATTTCTTTCGCCCGCTGATATGTATAAGTCATGATATCTAAATTACACGGATCATTTTCATTTATTTTTTCTGCTAGGCTTTCATAAAAATGGTTGTTCCCTATATGTTCAACTCTTGTTCCATCTTCCAAAATCCCACTGCTGTAACTATGATCCAGTCCCAGCAAATATATTTCTGAAAAACCCATATAAACAGCAAGCTGGAAAACAGCGTACAAAACTGTGTGCCTGCAGCAGATGCCCTTTTCAATATCTTCCGAAAAAGTCAAGGGCTTATTTTCCACAATCTGGTTGTTTTCTACATGTGTATCCCCTAGTTCCTGGTTAAAATAGGTAACCTCGTCATACACCTTTCCCGCCAGTACCGCATTTTGAAAGGGCACAAAGCGAACCTCTGCATCCAATCTGCTGACGATTTCATGAATTTCCGGATAAGCCACCGTATCTATGGTTATATAGTAAGTCGGGCGCCAGCTTGTCTGATTAAAAATATGGTAAATTCCGTTTACCCCAAAGGAAATTTGATTTTTTATAAGTTCAAGATCCTCGCTTTTAAGACTTGGCCCGTTTCCAATCAAAAAACATCTCTGCCCTTTATGTTTGCCTTTCAGATGCAGATTTGCAAGAATCTTGCGCCATTCTTTGTATGGGGCTTTTTCTATTTCTTTTGTGAAAAATTGGTTTAAATCTACATCCCCCGCCCTGCAGACAGTCTTATGGAGATAGCAGTCCATATTTTTAAGATTCTCTACATTTTTTAACTGGTAATAAATTTCCACAAAATATTCACAGGTAATAAGCAAAACATAATCTGCCGCATTCACTACTTCTAATACGGCTGGGCTTTTTATCTCAAACTCTTTTCCTCTGTACTGGAATTTTCCCCCCTGCTTTTTTGTATCATTATCAACGAGAAAAGCAATGTACTTTTCCAAATCTATTATCTTTTTAATAGTTGTATTTACTTCCGGCTCTATCAGGGTTCCCCCTGCCCCGAAACATATCACTTTTCTTCCTTGCAGTTTACTGATAAACTCATTTACCGGACTGTCTTTAAAATTCATGGATTCCCTCCTGGCGCTCTAGCATCCATTCTATAAATTCCCGAACCGCCCCGCTTCCTCCGCATCTGACGCTTATAAAGTCTGCGATTGCTTTCACCTCTTTTGCTGCATCTGCAGGGCACCCAACAATCCCCCCTGTACCTTTTATCACTTCCATGCAGGGAAGGTCATTGATGTCGTCCCCGATATATGCCACATGATCGTATTTGCACCTGGCTTTTGAAAGAAGCTCCTCCAGTTTTTCTGTTTTATTCTCCACTCCCTGGTACACTTCTGTAATTCCCAGTTCCCTGCACCGGTTTTCCAAAATCCTGGAATTTCTTCCTGTGATAATCACCGGGACAACCTCCGCAGGAATCAGAATGTTTTTTATCCCGCAGCCGTCTTTTATATCAAACGCCTTCAAAAGTTCCCCTTCCCCACCCATATAAATTTTTCCGTCTGTCAAAGTTCCGTCCACATCCATTACGAAATATTTTATATTCATTTTCTGTGCATGCCTCACTTATCTTTAGCCTATGGCTTTTATAATCTGTTCTGCGCTTAACCCATATTTCTCTTTTATATCCTTTGGTGAACCGGACTCTGCAAAGGTATCACAAAATCCCACAGATTTTATTACCGCCCTGGTCCTTTTTCCGGCCAGGCTTTCACAAATGGTACTGTATAATCCTCCTAAGACAGAATGGTTCTCCACGACCACAATGGTGTCAACAGAATCTGCCAGTTCATGGATACATTCCCTATCGATAGGTTTGATTGTCCTCACAGAAACCAGCTTTCCTTTTTTCCCTCTGGAACAAGCCAGCTCAAAGCCTTCCAGCGCCTGTTTTAGTGCAGACCCCTCAAACACTACTGCAAAGTCATCTCCTGTGTCTTTTAGCACCTCCGCCTTTCCTATAGGAAATGTACAGTTTTCGCTGTGGATCACTGGCTGTTCTTCCCTGGCAACCCTCATATACACAGGTCCTGTATACTTAACCATAGCCTCTATTGCCGCGGCCACCTCATTTTTATCAGAGGGGGCTAATACAGTCATTCCCGGCAATACTCTGGATATAGCGATATCTTCCGTGGCGTGATGCCCGGAACCATCCTGGCCGTCATCCACCCCGGCATGGGTCCCGATGATCTTAACATTCAAACCTGCATTGCACACCTGGCGCGTCTGGGCCCAAGTCATCCCATTTGAAAATATAGCCAGTGCAACATATACAGGCACAAAGCCTTCCGATGCGAAACCACCGGCAATGCTCATGGTACTCTGTTCTGCAATTCCCAATTCAAAAAAGCGATCCGGATATTCTTTGTGAAACATTTCAACATTGGTAGAAATTGATACATCACTGGACAATACCACGATATTATGATTGTCTCTGGCTATTTCTATCAGTTTATGCCCTATTACATCCTTCGGAACGCTGTATGGATAATGCTTCATATTGTTTCCTCCCCGGACAGTCTCAGTTCTTCACATGCGGCTTTATATTCCTCCTCATTGGGAACGTTTCTGTGCCACTTTCCGTTATTCTCCATAAAACTGATTCCCTTTCCTTTTACCGTATGAGAAATAATACACTTAGGTTTTCCAAATTGGGAATTTAATCCGGACACGCAGGAATGGATTTCCTCCATACTGTGACCGTTAATTTCCTTTACATTCCATCCAAAAGCTTCCAATCGTGTTCTCAGGGGTTCTATACTTATCACATTTTCCACAGGCTGATGAGAACACAGTCCGTTACGGTCAATAATCAGAATCAGATTATCCAGTTTATAATGACCTGCCTGCATCAGGGCTTCCCAAATCTGCCCCTCATGCATTTCTCCGTCCCCTATCATGACGAAAACATGGTCTCTGCTGTTTTTTAATTTCTTTGCAAAAGCCATACCAACGCCGTAGGAGAGCCCCTGTCCCAGCAAACCGGTGGTAATATCCGTCAGCGGCATATGATGCAAATTTGTATGACCCTGAAGCCTTGAATTGATTTTCCGAAATGTCTGCAGTTCCCCATCCTCTATATACCCTAAATGATGGAGTTCCGCATATAAAGCCGGTACAGCATGTCCTTTGGACAAAAGAAACTTATCCCTCTCCTCGCTGTCATAATCAATCACACACTCCCCCAGGTATGTAATAACATCAACCGCCGATAGCGCTCCGCCAATATGGCCGGAACCGCCAAAATAAACCATATCGAGAATTTTTTTTCTGTTGTCATGTGCAATCACCCGCAGATTGTCAAAATCTATTGCGCCTGTCGCCTTCATGTTTTACGCCCCCTTTGCACCTATTAATCCAATTGATGAAGTTTTAAAGCAGCCTGCGCCATCCGAAAATCCTCCTCATCATCTATGCAGATGCTCTCCTCCCATGTAACTGGCTGAATATAAGGATTTTCTCCAATTCTGCGGCCTAAAACAGTAAACACCTCTTTTTCAAAAACAAAAAGTTCGCCTTCTACATAAACCGGCTGCAATTCCTGCGTCCGTACCACATCCTTCAGGGAATAATTTACAGGCTGGCCGCCATACCAGGCAAACTCTTTGATTTCTCTGGCAACAAACCCGGAATCATAGGCATCCGTCTTTACTTTTTCTACCACTTCATCAATATGGCCTGCGGTCAAAAAAGGCTGTGTCACATGCATCAAAGCATAAATATCCGCTTCAACTTCCCTTATAAACTCCTGGAGAATATCCTTGGATTTTACAGTATCCCCGTCCAGCCACTCCGGCCGTTTCAGGAAACGGAGACTCTGGGGCATATATTTTTGTATGCCCTCGTCGCTGCAGTACACATATATCTCATCAATTTGTTTCACATGGGAAAGAGTCTCAAACAGGTATTGGCACAAAACCTTTCCCTCGCCTAATGGTTTTATATTTTTTCCCGGCAGTCTCGTATTGTGCATTTTAATGGGAATCATCCCTACCGTCCTTTTGCCCACTTTCATCCACCATTCTTTCTTTTCATATACGCTTCATAAATTTCATCCAGATAATCATAGTCATATCTTTTCTTCTTATGTTCATCCAGCATTTCAAACATACACTTTAAATCATAACTTGTTACACCCGGCTTATTTTCCAGATATGCCGTGGTAAATACGTGGACTCCATAAATACCCGCATACATCATGGCCATGGAATAACCCCATTCATAATGCTTTTTAAACTCTGTAAGGTAGATGTCTATCATATCCAGTATGGGTTTCATGTCATATGACTTTATCCCTGTGCGGTTTAGGTATTCTGCAAATAATTCCGTATTTAAGTTTCCGCCCCCTCTTCCCATACCATATAAAGAGGCGTCCACGATAACAGACCGCTCCGGTACGATTTGCTCTAGGAAAAACTCTGCCAGAGCAAAAGAATTTAGCTGGTTATTATGGGAGTGAAAACCGATTTTAATATCCCTAGACAAATGTTCTTCGTATATCTTATATACCCTGGCAATATCATCCTTTGCAGCCAGGGAATAAGTATCCACCATGGACAATGCTTCCGGGTGTAGCCTGTTAGCCACTTCAATAATCTGTAAAATATTCTTTTCTTCATAGGAAAAAGTGTCCATGGGCTGGATGGAAACCTTATAGCCTTTATCCTTTACTTTCTTAATAAAAGGCTCTACATTGGGCACATCCTTTTCAAAAAAGCTGATTCGTATTAAATCGAAAGTTGTTCCATCATTTTCCTCTAAGCTGTCAACATCATATCTGCCAAAATCCATTAATGCCGCATAAATGGAACTGCCTTTTGAAGCAGGGATATACGGCTTTGCACAGCTGGGCTGGGGATAATACGTCTTTCCCTCTTCATACTCACACTCTTTTAAAAATCCGCACTCAATAATATCCATCTTTGCTGCCGACAGATTATGTATAATATCTTTTATTGCGTTTTTTCCAAAATTCGCTCCATTTGCCTGTGCACCATCCCGCAATGTACAGTCCAAAACCTGCAATGATTTCATTTATAGAACCTCCCTTCTTAAATTGCCGCCGCATCTGTTATTTTTCTGCATATACCACAATATAATCCGCCAAACCGCACTCTTCACTGTTTAACATCCAGTTCTTGTTCACGCTTTCAGATATATATGGATATGACACGTTTCCCATTGGTTTTTTATTTTTCAGCCAGGAGACAAGGTTGCCCAGGCCATACCGCTGTTTATATTTCACTTCAATGTTCCGAAAACCTGCAAGTTTTGCGGAAAGCCCCAAGCTCTCTTTGTTCAAAACCCACAGATGCTGAGTGGAAAACAGAAAGCTGTCGTATTCTTCTCCTAATGCCATCCGCATAATCGGCTGCTCGGTAGGCGTGCCAACAATCACCCTGCCCCCTTCGCTGCACAGCCGGTAACACTCCTCCATAAATATGCGGGGATTTTCCACATGCTCAATCACATCAAAGGAAGTGACAACGTCCACTTTTCCCTCATAATCCTTCAGCGCATCTCCCACATATGTATACATATGGTATCCTTTTCCAGAAAGTTTTTCCCTAAACGCCTGGGTAGGCTCTATCCCCACAATCTGTGAAGCCGCACCTGACACAAAATCCAGGAAACTTCCGCCTCCGCAGCCCACATCTGCAACAATTTTATTCCTGAATATTTCAGTCCCTGTATAATTTAGCTTATCCAAAACTTCCTTATCGTGGAGCGCCGCATAATCATCCGTTCTCTGACCCATTTTTTCCCGGTATTGGCTGCTTTCATAAAATTGTTTACCTCTGTTGTTCTCATGATAAATTGCGCCGCATCCTCGACATTGATGCATTTCTACCTCTTCTTTGGTATAATTTCCAAATGTTCCGTCCCTGATAACGCCTTGATATATCACATCTGAAACCTTATTGCCGCATATCCTACATTCCATATTGTCATTTCTCCTTATTTTTACGCCAGCACATCTTCCAGGGAAACCCGCTCAAAAACCTCGAGCTTTCCGCCCCTGGTGGCATTTTTTATAATAATTCCTTTTTCCTCACACTTTTCTTTTGCTTTCTGAAAAGCGGCATTCAGGGCATATATTGGCGCTACCACTGCAACGGCCTTGTCAAACCCCTCATCATACTTGTCATTAAAGTAGTCCTTTTTACAATCATTTTCCACAACTGTGCCATCTTCCAGTACTTCCTGCTTATAATCACAATCCACACCAATAAGATATATCTCAGAAAAACCCATATAAATCGCTGCCTGCAAGGTATCGTACAAAACAGTCTGTCCCCCGTATGAAACAGTTTCAAAATCATCAGAAAATTCAAACTCCTTACTTCTGACAATTTCCCCTTCCCTAATGCTTACACAATTAATTTCCCTGTTATAATATGTAATCTCATCAAATACTGCACCTGCTGCAAGGGCTCTTTGAATCGGAACAAACCGAAGCTCGGCGTCCACCTTATTTATTTCTTTATAATCAAGGCCATACACCAGGTAATCGATACAAAAATAATATGTGGGCCTCCACACTGTCTCGTCAAATAATTTAAAAATTCTGTTTACCGCAAAAGTAACTTCATCTTTTAACAAGTCTAAATCTTTCACTGTCAGACTGGGGCCATTGCCGATGACAAAACATCTCTCCCCCTTATGCTTATCTTTTAAGTTCAAGCTTTTTAAAATCTCCTTCCAGTTCTTATAAGGATGTTTTTCTACTTCTTTTGTGAAAAATTGATTTACATCAAGTTCAGGATAACTGCACACTACATTATACATGTAGCATTCCAGCTCCTTAGCTGCCGGTATGTTCTTCAGCTGCTTATATATATCAACATATACAGCGCACGTAATTAACAGCACATAATCATTTACTTCTATGTCATCCAGCGCACCAACACCTTTTATGTCGTACTCATAACCCCGGTATTTATACTTTAAACCGTGTTTATTTTTATCATTATCAATAAAAAAAGCTATATGTTCTTCCAGTTTGTCGATTACTAGTACCTCGTAATCTGCCTCTATCAACATGCTCCCAGCACCAAAACATATAACCTTTCTTCCCATTAAACTCTCAATAAACTCTTTTGCACCACAATTTCTTAATTCCATAACTCTAAACC
>Ga0137307_100406_pt1 | contig 59540 bp, 38 predicted proteins | sample NAcewD2O_March_2_FD_97180 | JGI IMG/M metagenome (GOLD analysis project Ga0137307, IMG submission 97180) | Mouse cecal microbial communities from Vienna, Austria - N-Acetylglucosamine amended D2O_March | ecosystem: Host-associated > Mammals > Digestive system > Large intestine > Cecum | place... | reverse complement strand
CCAGTCAAGACGTTTGTTGCAGTAGCAACCCGATTCATCAAAACCGACTACAGATGACTGCATTATATACTCCTTGATTTTCTCAATGGCAGGAGCCGCAGCCTTTTTTGCTTCGTTGATCCAGTTTACCATAGAACCCTGGCTGATTTCAAGACCGAAAACTTCCTTGAAAAAGGAAGCAATACGGTTATATGGCAAAAACTGAACCGTCGAAAGGTAGACAACCAGGCCCTTTACTGAAGCGTCATACACAACGGCATTGGAACGACGACGTTCAAAATGGGATTTGACACGCTTGCCGCAAACACGGCATATCGTGACGTAATGCCTGACCTCCGTTACCTGCGGCTTAAGCTCTGGCAATGAGATTATCTGTGTAATGTAATCGAGTTCGGTATCGCACCCGGCCAATGGCTCACCGCATTCATCACATATATCAGACTTTTTATCGATAGTATTGTCTACTGAATCGTTCAATTCGAGAGTGCTCCCGTCATGGCCCGGCTGGCCTCCGGGCTTTCTGCCCGATGGCTTGCGCAGGGACTTTGTACGACGGACAATCTCGTCTCTCATCTGCTCTTTTGACGGAGGTGTGCTGCTGTTGCCGGAGTTCTTAGGTGGCTCTTCATATTTTGAAAGGCGCTTGCGGAGTTCCTCATTTTCCTTATCCTTCTTTTTGAGCATCCGCTTTAGGTCTCGAATTTCCTTAAGATGCCCTTGACTCGTTCGGTTAATCTGACAGATTGTGACATGCTGCGAATCGATGGTTTTCTGCATCGACTCGATCTGGGCGGATAATCCGAGAAGCACTTCTGCCATGTCATTAACCTGCTGTTTCACAGATACAAAGATACAAAACTTATTTGACTTTACCAAATAAAATTGCCGCTAATTTCTATAAAACCAGCAGGTTAAACGCCCCTATCGGTATAACGTCTATTCAACATTATCGCTGTAGCGTGTCCGCTGAATAGTTACTTTGAGCTATATTGTATGTTAAATAATATTAAACATACGACTGATGGCAAATCGAAAACTGAGCATGAACAAATTAAGACAGGTGCTCCGATGCCACGCCAACGGCAACGGAGCCAAGAGTATCAGCAACCTGACGGGCATAGCGCGCAACACGGTGCGTAAATACCTCCGGCGGTTTATGGAGCTGAACCGTGGCATCGAGGATCTTCTGAAACTGGAGGATCCGGATCTGAATGAGATTTTCGGAGTGAGAGCGGTCGGTTCGGAACCCGTGTCAAGCCGCCATCAGGAGCTTATGGGACTTATGCCTGATTATGTCAGACGTCTGAAAAAGAGAGGTATGACGCGGCAGAAGCTGTATGACGACTATATCGGGAGTCACCCGGGAGGCTATTCCCGGTCGACGTTCAGCCGTCTGATGCGTCTGTATGTGGCGCAGATGCACCCTATAGCGCATCTGGAACACAAGGCCGGCGACAAGATGTATGTCGATTACGCAGGCGACCGTCTGGAGCTGGTCGACCGTGACAGCGGCGGGATCATCGCCGTGGAGGTGTTCGTGGCCATACTGCCTTGCTCACAGCTTACATATGTTGAGGCCGTGATGAGCCAGCGCAAGGAGGACTTCATACGGTGCTGTGAGAATGCGCTTCATTTTTATGGCGGGGCACCGGCGGCCATCGTGCCAGACAATCTCAAGGCTGCCGTAAAGAAGGCAAGCCGTTACGAGGCGGAGCTCAATGAGGATTACGCGGCCTTCGCCGAGCATCACGGTTGCGCAGTCATACCGGCACGCGTGCGCAAGCCGCGCGACAAGGCCCTGGTGGAGGGCGCCGTCAAGCTCATCTACCGCAGCATCTACCCGTTGGTGCGACAGCGCACTCATCATGATCTTGTGTCGCTGAACGCCGCTATCCGTACGGCGCTGGAGCTTCACAACAACGCCCGCATGAGCGGACGCCCTTACAGCCGCCGCGAGCAGTTCGAGGATCTGGAGCGCATGTACCTGCGCCCGTTAAATCCCATAAGGTTCGAGCTGAAGGAACGGCATACCGCCACGGTACAGCGCAACGGGCACGTACGCCTTGACCGCCACTACTACAGCGTGCCCCACCGTCTTATCGGCCGCAAGGTCAACATACTGTATGACTCACGTACGGTTGAGATATACTGCGGCGGAGACCGCGTGGCCGTACATCCCAGAGGATGGCGCCCGTACGGGTATACCACGGAGCCGAATCACCTTGCCTCGGCCCACCGGGACCTGAGCGGATGGAGCGTCGAGGGCTTCCTGAGGCAGGGGGCACGCATACATGCCGACGTAGAGGACTTCCTGCGGCATGTCATAGAGTCAAAGACCCATCCCGAACAGGCCTACAAATCCTGCAAGGGCATACTGTCGTTCGCATCCAGGGTCGGCAACGACCGCCTGGTCAGGGCCTGCCGCAGGGCCGCATCCTCCGGACTCTACAACTACAGCGCCGTCGACTCGATACTGCGCAGCCGTCATGACTGCCTCGATGACGACACCCTTCCCGGTCAAGAGTGCGAGGAGAGCGCCCAGATGCCCCGGCATGCAAACATACGCGGGAAGGAATACTTCAGGTAACATATCAATCCAACAATACATACAACAATGGAAATGAACCAACAGACACTCGCCCGGATGTCGCAGATGCGGCTGCTGGGCATGCACGCGGCCTTCCGCACATCAATGGAATCGTTCAAAAGCGAAGGCATGACAACAGACCAGTTCGTGGCGTGGCTCGTGGAAAATGAATGGGACGACCGCACCAACCGGCTTATACAGCGCCTGCAGAAACAGGCCTCGTTCCGTTACCGCGCCTCAATCGAGGAGATAGACTACTCCCTTGAGCGCGGCCTTGACCGGAACCTGCTGATGCGGCTCTCCGAGATGACCTTCGTCACCGAGCCACGCGACATCTTCATCACCGGCAGTGCCGGCACCGGCAAAAGCTACATAGCAACCGCTCTGGGCTACCGGGCATGCCAGAAAGGGATGCGCGTGCTATACGCCAGCACAGCACGCCTGATGGGCCAGCTGAAGGCCGCAAAGGCAAAAGGCACGATTCTTACCGAACTGAAAAGGATCGAGCGTACCGACCTTCTCATCCTTGATGACTTCGGCATACATCCCTTCGATGCCGCCGCGCGATCCTCACTGATGGACATAATCGAGGACCGGCACGGACGACGGGCCACCATCATCACCTCCCAGGTTCCCGTATGCGACTGGCATGACGTGATCGGAGAGAAGACGATCGCCGATGCGATCCTCGACAGGATCGTGCACCACTCGATAAGGATAGAGCTCTTCGGAGAGTCCATCCGCAAGTTGCAGAATAAAATCAAATGATTATTTTTGTAAATAAATCTTAATTATCAACACGCCATCAGAATCCCCCAGACCCTATTGTCAACCCCTGTAAAAACTGTCCAAAAATCACAGGTTATCAATGGGGGTCAATTTAAATAATCCATAGGGGGTCAATTTGTTGAGAATATCCATAATTGTTTGAGTGTTGTTGCAAATTTTCGTATCTTTGGAGCGCCTTCCTTTGTGGAAGACGTTGCAAAGTTATAGGATATTTTCTAATTACGGAAATTTTCTAAAGGAAATTTCCTAAAATTAATTGTGCTATGTGCAAAACCCTGGAAAGAATCAAGCAGTTTATAGACTGTAAAGGCTTAAGCGTTTCAGCATTTGAAAAGAGCGTGGGGATGTCAAACGCCTCGTTTGGAAAATCCCTTAAAAACAAAGGAGCCATAGGGACGGATAAATTAGAAAATATCCTAAAGGTATATCCGGAGTTATCTGCTACATGGTTGCTTACAGGGCGCGGTGACATGCTAAAGCAGACATCCGGCGCGGATGGCGATCCGTCGCGAGCGTCAAAAGATCTTGACACCGGCTCCATAGACCGCACTAATCCGGGTGCGACGAGGCCGCGCATACCATTCACTGCTGCGGCCGGCGGTTTGTCAATGGTAGCTCAGACCGCCACTACTGGCGAGTGTGAGCAGGTGCCCGTGATCCCCACCTTTCCACCATACGACTTTACTATAATCATAGAGGGCGACTCCATGGCGCCTCTCTATCTTTCTGGTGACGAGTTGGCGTGCCGGTTTGTTTATGGTGCCGACGAGATCAATTGGGGTAAACCGTATATTGTAGACTCCGATGAGGGTGCGGTATTCAAATTACTTTATGATGGTGGCAATGTTGTCTTGTGTCGATCCATCAATCCGGAAGGCCCGACATACGAGATAAACAAGCGCGACATCCACCATGTCGCGGCGATAGTGGGCTATCTGCGCCACACCTTGTAAATGCAATCATGACCCACATCCGCCACATAAGTCACATCCATCACATCAACCGCGCCGCATGTCATCCGATCCCTCCGATCGTTCCGATCGTTCCGACTCACACATCTCGCGCACTCCGCACGCGCCCCACGTACCCGCAGCGCGCCCCGCAGCGCACCCAAAAAACACCTCCAAAGCGCGACGCGCGGCTGTTCTTTAACATTTCGACTTCAAAAATTTGCTATCTTACTAATTCAGTGTTTATTATCAGTTTTAACAGTTCCCCAATTCTGTAAGGTCGTTTCAAGTTTCGGGGGGGGTGTAGGGGTGTTTTTGGGGTGTTTTCAAAAAAAAGGCATGAGTTCCTATCCCCCCTGCAAGGGGGTGTAAACTGTTAAAATGTCCACCCAAACTTTTTAACAATGTCCATCCAAACCTATCTTTACACATAGGTATAATGTCCATCCAAACGTCCACCCAAATGTCCACCCAAACCTCTTTTGTGTCGACTATCGGGCAACAAATAGAGGGAGCCGCACTGGCTCCCTCGTGGAATATTCTCGGGCAATTTGTTGCCACCAGCCGACCAGGCCGTTTTTAGGCTCTCTGTTGGCCTCAATTATCGCCGGCGGCGGGTAGGTCGCTTCGATTTCTGATGAGCGTTGACTGCTTGATTATGGCCGTTTTAGTCACGACCGTGCCGCCGCCCGACAATCCGGCATGAGCGAGGCTGCTGCGGGTCATCCCCACCTCCTCCGGGGTCAATACGCTGTAGACAGCGGCGATGCTCCCCAAATAGAGATCCCGCCGCCTGCCGATCAGATGCACATGTATCACTTTCGCCATATTTCCTGCTGTTTTATCGCCACCTCTCCGGCTCTTCGGAGGCTCTCGCCGTCGCCCGCCGGCCGTGACGCTGATTTATGCTGCAAAATTACTCAAAAATTCCAAATAGTAACTATATGGCAGTTTTTAATGTATTATTTCAGTCGCTCTGCCGATGCTTTGCCACCTCGCCACGCCGCCCATGCGGTCGACACACCCGCGCTGATGGGCGACGGAGTCCCATCTGTCGACGGCCGCAAAAACGCCGCCGCAGGAGCGCAGATCCTCGCCCGGTCGAGCCGTCGCCGCGGACAATTCCCGCCGGTGCAAAAAAAATGCGACCTGAGGCCGCCGAAATGTAAAAACCACCGTTTGAACACCGTTCAAGTGCAAACCGTCTGCCAAGATCTCTTTACACCTGTAAAACGTTTCGTTTTTCCACCGCCCACCACAAGCCCGCGCCCAACTCCCTGACCTCCAAACCAATCACCCAACCCCCGCTCATCCCTCCCACTTACGCATCGTTTTTCCCCCCGTACACTTGTAGGTGGTATTCTGCGAATACTTGTATTCCGTGCGAAGGAAAAACTCCAGATCGGTGATGAAGGAGGTCTTGATTTCTCGTAGGGGAATATCAGTTATGTTGTATTTCTTCTTCATAAACTCCACCACACGGCGGTACATCCGCTCGTATTTCCTATAGGTAGGGTCGGCTTTGCTTAGGCCGACGAGCTTCTTGGTGTCTTCCAGATGCTGGAGGTAAAGAGGTACGAGAGATTCCTCTTTGGCGGTAACACCTGTAAAGGCATTCTTCACCATCTCCGCAGTCACATAGCCGTGACGGTTGAGGATGTCGTAGTAGTGTTCCTTCAGAACGACTCTCATATCTTCAAGCCGTTTATTTATTTCAAGGACTTTGGCTGAACGCCCAATGGCTTTACCAGCTTTTACGTCCCATAGTTCCGGCTCTACTGCCAGAGTGGAGTTGATTCTTGCATACTCGCCGTTCACCGCTATACGTACTGTGATAGGGCACTTCCCATCCTTGTTGGTATAGTTGCCACGGATATGATAAAGAATCTTGAATGTGTTCTTTTTCATTTCTTCCTTGGATTTAGTGTTATCATGAAGACGATTTCACCCGGCTTCGATATGATAACAAGTTTAACTTCTTGTCCGATTGGACGCTTTGAAGTCAAACATCAGACATATCAGCGACTTACGCCATTTTTAACATGTCAGACATTTATACGACACTATGTAAAAGCCTGTCTGTATCAAGGCTTATCACAATATATCGGAAATCTGTGTCGGCAGTTACTTTAACATCCATAGATTCTGCTGTTAAAATGTCGCCTAAAATTCCGAGTTGCGTCTGAGTTAGGTCTTAGGAAGATATTGAACACCAATTTATTACACCGTTATCGGTCACATTTTTGTCACAATTCTCGTCACAAGAATTCTTGAAACGATTTGGTGACGAATAGTGGTCTGAGGAGGTCTTAACTTGGTCTGGAATCGGTCCTGAATCCGATTGGATAAGACACGAAAAAACCTCGGAACTATCTGATAGTCCGAGGTTTGTCTCGTATTGTCCGAATTAGGTCGGATGCCATAAGTGGAGCTGGAGGGATTCGAACCCTCGTCCAAACGTGGAACTAATATGCTTTCTACATGCTTATTCGCTTGTTGGTTTTTGTGGCGTGGCAGGCAAGCGACAGCCAACCGCACCCTTAGCCTCTGTTGTTTCAGACCGCGCGCGAGGCTCTTGCGATCCTATTCCCGATTTAACTGCACCGCCTTGTCGATTAGTCTCGGGACGACGACAATCGGGCGATGTCTTGTCCCGGCAACTGTTGCCGGGATTAAGCCGATCTACTGTACTTCAATCAGGCAGCAAGAGCGTAGTTGTTTTCGCCATTTAAAACTTGCGATGTCCCAGATTATAGAGCGTAGCCATCATTGCTCTGCATGCTTACATACCACCTCTACACGCTGTCAAAACCGGTCAGCCCCGATTTGCTTGGCGGAACACTCCCCTCCGGGAGTGCAGGCTTGTAAGTGTGTGATTTTCCTCGGCAAAATTACCGCATTTTTTTCGTCCATGCAACCCCCTGCCCGCTTTTTTTTCGCAAGACGCATCGCAAAACGTATGTAAAACGTCACGCAAAAAGCATGCTCACTCCCTTTTGACACCGCATCCGATGCCGACAGGACTAACGCAATATAAGCGGGCGCCGGAAGCCTAAGCATCCCGCGCCCGCCTAACTATAATGCCATTAAAGAAGTATTCTATTTCGTATAAACCACCCTTATCAGGCAAGCATCGCTCTGGTCAAAGTTTGAACCGTTTGGTTTTCCAATAGCTCCGCTTTCAAAGCCTTCGAAGCCCATCGTGAAGTAGTTTATATCCCACGCCGTATGGCCTTTGGTCCGATCACCGGAAACAGCTCCGGGGCCACCCGGCCGTTCAAGCCAGTAGACAGCACCGTAACGCTTGTAAATATCATAAAACAGAGGCATATACTCCACACCGCCATTATATGGTTTTCCATTAGATTGCGGGGGATAATATGATTGTGTCATAAACGGCTTATGGCGCTGGGCGTATCGCAACACGCCATCCATATTGGCCTCACCGGTGCTCTCGTCCCCGGCAGCATCGGTCTTTCCACGACCCGACTTGCGTCGGCCGTGACCCGACTTGCCTATAGGGAAAAAGATATTGTTGCCGGTGTCGCTGTGGAACACAAAGCATCCGCGCATACCTTTTATCGATGCGCCGCCCGTTGCGTCGTCATAGCCAAGCGCATCGGCAACAGCGGTAGCAGTTTCGGTGGCTCCGTCGCCATACAGCACCCCATAGGCTTTCTCAATATTGCTGTCCGTAGTAGATAGCAGCTTTTCGAAGTCCTCATAGCGAGCCACCCGCGCTCCGGCATTGTTGATTCCCCAGTCGTCATTACCTCCGACAATATCCCGCCAAAGCTTAGTTTCTCGTTTCCCTCTCCAGGATATTATATCAAACGAGGCGTTTGTTCCATCTTGTCCGAAACCCACGCGATCGTTGTTGGAAGCAAGGATAGCATTGACATTGTTCCATCTGAAGTACGAACCTTCAAAGAGCGGCGACTCAACAAAATCGGCCGTATACTCCCCCTTCTTATATCCTCCGGTCAACGAATACACATTAAACGACCCCCATGCCGGGTTGTCGTCACTGCGCGCTCCGCCGTCCATAGTGATCGGGGCATAGCCCTGACGCACCATGATCACATGTTCGCATGTGTAGTTGTGATAGCGCACCTTCACCAGCCCGCAATGCACCTCATTTGATGCATACGTTCCTTTGAACTTGATCTTGAAGTCTATCAAGTGCTCCGAGTCGCCCTCGATTCGTTTGCCCCTCTCCGTAGCTCCATCATCACGTCCGATCGGCGTAGTTTCAAGTTCGAAAAAAGCATCGCCTTTTATCACTTCGGCATACCATGGTCCTTCAGACGTGAACGGTACGAAATTTGTTGCATCTTCTTGTGGCAAACGCATCAGCGTCACATGAAAATCCTCTTGATTATTATGGCTGCGCCACACACCCTTTGGATTCACCACACGCCTCACCTGAATTATATCCACCTCTTTGGACAGCTGCGTTCCGTCTTTGAGCTTGGCCGAAAATCTGATTTTGCCGTGTCGTGGATATGAATAGTAGGGATTATTGCCCGAAAAACCTGTTTTCGTCACCAGTTCCTTGGCTCTCGTAAAGAGATGTATGCTGAACAGACTGGAGCCTTCACTCTGCTGCACTGAATACTTATAATCGGGATCAGCGCCATAATCGTCAGGTTTGCCGTCGGGATAATATGTACGTGTTCCACGCTTTTTATCCTTCCAATAATCCTGGTTATACTTGGTGTCGCATGGCACTGAATACGAAGGCTGGTCGTTATACGCCGGATCCTCCACTTTCGTGTCGACCGATTGCCTCAACGAGAGAAACGCGTTCCATGGACCATCATTAAACACCGGAATCTGTGAATAGAAATCTGTCGACGGCGTGGGGAAGTCTTCCGAACCGTCGCCCCACGGCTTCCACGATGTTTCCTGAAGTATATCAGCCTTCAGACCATATTCGGGATCAATGTCGCCCACCACCTTCACGTCCATCTGCATCTCCTTGTTGTAGAGATACGATATATACTGCGGCGAAACCACGTAGATGCCCGGATCCTCGTCAAAGTCAATATGCCAGTCGGCCTCGTTGCCGTTGCCGTGGAATGCAAGCGTCAGCTTGTAGTGGGTGTTGCGACGTGCGTCGTAGTCGGTGTCGATGTCCTGACCGAGCATAAATCTGTAGACGATTTTCCCGACAGTGGTGGTGGTGCGGTTGCGATATATACCGCTCACCTCCACGTATGTGCCATAAGGCTTATGATCCTTCCATCCCGACTGGAGATCGCCCTCCACCGGTTCAGGATACCATATTTTCTCACCGTCGATCGACTGATACTTCTCCTTGCCCTTTCCCTGCATGTTTTCGAAGAAATAGAGCGATTCGGCTGTGTGGGCATGCGTTTTGTCAAGAATCGACTGATCGCTGCCCTCGTCGCCCTTGCCGCCATAACGGTGCTTATTGTTACATACATGATAAAACTGAGCAGGATACAGACTGTTATCATCCTCGGGTAGATCTTCGTTGACTATTCTTACCTCGCCGTCGGCTATCACTCCGTTCTCGGTTTCATAACGTTTCATTCCGTTGCTGTCGCCGGCGTCGCCCGGAGTATTCGGCAGACCCAACGTGCAGTTCTTGGGTATATCCTTTATTCGGATATCCTTAATGTAGATCTCGATATTGTCGTAAAGATCCGAACCGTCGAAAGCCACTGTCACCTTTGAGGCAAGCCTTTTGAGCCAGCTTTTGACGGTCAGATTGGCTTTGTTGAGCACTATCGGGTTTTCGTCAGTGGCGCTCGGCGAACCGCTCGTGCTGAACACTCCGAACATCTGGCTGTTGTTGGCCACCCGTTTGCCATCCCATGCGAAGCGTATAGCTTTCAGTTTGTCGCGGGTAACTATGTCCTTCGATCGCGTATGCAGATCGGGCACATTGGCCACTGCATAGATATGATAGCGTCCGCGAGGCAGAGTGAGGCTGAACGTAGCCCGCCCGGCCTTGTCATCGCCGAGCGACTGGTCGTCACGGTTATCCTGATTGTCAGTGTTGACGAAGTCATTTAGCTCATCGTGACTGTAGCACTTTATAAGAGCGCCCTGCGTGTCGTAGACGAGCACATGGAGCGTCTGTATGTTCTGTATGAGGTCGCCGGCCGAACGCGACCCCAGATCCACGTCCTCGGCCTGAAAAGTCAGTGATGCCGATATGGTGCAGTCGCCGTCAAAACCGTCGTCCTTATCATAGAGAGCGTCGTCCGAGCAGCTCCACAGCGCCATACCCGCCAGCAGACCTATCAGATAATATATACTGCGTTTCATCATGTTTCAAATTAAGAATTCATTTCTTTGGAAGTCCGAAGCCGGGCTTCAGCTCCACTTCACGATAGGGATGCACCCAAACCTCATATTTCACCTCCATATCGCTCACCGTGGCCTCGATATAGAGATGAGTGTTGCGCGGAAGAGATCCCGACAGTCCGTCGAGCGTCTTGTCAGACACCTGATAGGCTCCGAAGAGCGACAGGTTGACGGCGAAGCCTGCGCCGGCCTTGCTCTCGGGCATGTAGACCGCCGGAAGAGTGCGGCTATCGCCGGCTGCTATCGGATCCATGGCGTAGGGATCCTGACGGTCGGCCGGTGTTGCGCTCGGGGAGAGGACGCTGAATTTGCGCTCAAACGTGCCGGGCGTCTGCGAAGGTATGCTGTAAGCGGTTATCTCGCGCGGCGCTACAGCCGCCTCGCTCTGGCAAAGCTCCTTGGCCGGGCTGTAGACCGTTTCAAAAGGAAACAGATAGCTCTTCGGCGACATATTGGTCAGCCTGTAGCCGGTTAACTCGAGAGGACGCGACGTCTTGTTGGTCACCTTTACCGTCACTTTCACAAGCGCACGCGTCAGGAAGATGTTCACGCTCTGATCGCGGTCCACAAGATTGCCCTGCTCGTCGATCCTCGGATGACGCACCGTCACCTGATGGTGTTCGGACATCGGTATCAGACCCTTGACGTCGGCTGCATGATTGAAGTCGAATTTCAGCTGTTCAAGACGCTCCAGATCATCGCCGGAGAGGTACGCTCCGCTGCCATACACGGCGTTGGAGAGATCTATCGAGCCGAGCACACGGTCGGCAGTCGAGGCGGCATCGCGTGAATATCCCGAATAAAGGCCGTGCTCATTGGCTATGACGTATATGTCTTTCAGATCCGAGTCGCCGTCGCCCGCTCCGGCATAGACATTGATCTCCTTGCTGGCCGTAGCCGCGATCTGTGTCTTGTCGTCGGCGCCGGCCTCTCCGGCCAGATCCCAGAACTGATTGAATTCAACCTTCTTACGCGACGCGTCGGCCGGATCGTCGTGCACTATGATGATGCGCAGTGTGCGTATCATCTCGCGTATCGACGCCTCTTGCTCGAATTCTGTAGCGCGCGAACCCTCTCCGGCCACCGGATCGACTGCCGCTATATTGAGCTTGAGCGTGACAGTCGACTCATCGTCGGCCGGACGTCCGGGTTCGTCGCCCGACGAGCATGCCGTCGCCATGACTCCCAGTCCGAGAGCCACAGCCGCCATCGCAGCAAGTCCGTATCGACGTGCCGGGTTAGTTGATATTGTCCTGTCAAAAATCATAGGTCAGCGTTATTGATCCGTACAACCCAGTCGTTGATCACCACCTGGGTATTCACCCAGTGTTTGTTGGCGTCGAGGAAGAAGATCATGTTCCAGTGATGCTCGCGGTCGAGATACTCCTGATCCGACATTTTGTTGAACTTCTCGCTCTTGTAGAGCAGCAGATAGTTGACCAGCGGTATGTTGATGATCTCGCTGCCGTCGTCGGCCTTCTTCACTTTCAGGCGCGGGCTGTTGCCGGTGACAAAGCGTCCGGTCGACATCTCGCTGTAGGCGAGCACAGCCTCGTTGCCGGCCTCGTCTATGCCGGTGGCGACAGTTCCGGTGGCCCAGGGAGCGTATGTCACCCCGCCGGCTGGCACCACACTGTTGTCGTGGGCATGACGGGTATTGTCGTCGGTGATCTCCCACACGAAGTCATTGTCGTCGAGCGGATCGCCGTTGAGCTGCTGCAGCAGTATGCGCAGGGTGTTGGTGTCGCGCATCATCGGCAGCGTAGCCAGAGTGTACTCGTTGTCCTTATCGCTGACAGTCATGTCGAGAGATCCGTAGTATAGATCGTGGAGGTGCGTGCCCACACGCTCCGCCTTCATCTCATGACCCATGGCCGTGTAGTGGTGTCCGGCCTGAGGTGTGGCGGTCGTATAGGCCGCCTCCTCGCAGGCTGTGCCGCCGTAGGCTATCAGATGATAGTCGCCGGCAGGCAGGTCTATCACCATGCGCCAGTTCTCGTCGGCAAGCACTTCGGAGGTTTCAGTGCGCGTGGCCACATAATTGCCGTTGCCGTCGTAGATATAGAGCGTAAGGCAGTCGACCTGCGAGGGAAATGCGTTGGCAAACTCCATGTTGTAGTCGAAAACAAACCTCAGCTCGGCACCCACGCGACACGGTTCGAGGTCGTCGTAGATGGCACTGTCACACGACGTGACCATTGCCGCCGGAGCGGCGATGGCGGCAGAAACAGCCACACCGTTCCATATACGACGTATTGTATCTGTGATTTTCATTGCAAGTTTCTGATAATGGTTGTTAGAATTCTATCGAATTGCGGCGCACAACCCAGGGGAGAGTGGTCACCTGCACGTCGAGATACACGTCGCTCTCCTCGTCGGGAGTTTCGGGATTCTGCGGATCGGGATCGTTCTCCGTGCGGCGCGGATGTCCGATGCGGCGTATGCGGTCAACAGAGATCTTGTAGACATTGTTGCGCACCACGGCAAACTCCATCGGACCCATCACGCCGGGGATATTGTTGTCGTTGTGGCGGTTCCAGTAGTAATAGTAGCAGAAGTAGCCCTTGTGGGGAGTCGTCTGTCCCTGACCGAGATATTCGTCGGTGGCCCACTGGTAGATGGTGATACCGGCGTCGACAGCGGCCTTTTTGAATTCCATGAACTGGGCATAACCCTGCTCGCCCGACTCCTGGCCTCCGCCGGCTGTCTGCCATGCAGTGTAGTAGTCAGCCACCGAACGGGCATAACCCTTGTCGGTGTTGGGACGGAGCACGGCGTTGTTGAGCACGTCGCCGGGAGCTGTGCCCTGCGCTGCGGCGATCACTGCCGTAAACTTGACGTAAAGCACATTGTCAAACAGATACAATATCGGATGGTCGAGCGTGGCTCCCGGAGCGTCGCGATCCACTTTGTTGCCTGCGGCGTCGACATAGTAGTTCTCATTGATCGCGTCGCGGAGATTGGCCGGGGTATTGGGTGTATTGCGCAGCATGCCCTTGAATACGATTCCGGTAGACAACGACACCTTTTGCTGGTTTATGCCGGGTATGGCGTTTTCGGTCACATAGCGCCATATCTTGTACTCGCCGGTGGCGTCACTCATATTGGATCCCTGACTCACGACCTCCGACGGAGTATCGCGATACCACTGGTCACGGGCAGCCAGATCTATCTTCCAGTCTTCACTGTTGTCGCCCGATCCGAAGCAGAAGTTGTAGTATTTCGAATATCCGTTGCCCTTGTCGCCGATACCGGTCATCACTTCGCCGCCATCCTGATGCACGCACTTGAGATCGGCCGCATAATCGACGATATAGTTGCCCGGCAGATCACGGCCGCAGAGCTTGAAGCCCTCGCCCGAAGCGTGGCCGTTGTTGCTGACACGCTGCAGATAGTAGAAATGCTTGCTCATGTTCACGAGATTCATGCGTATGAGCTGCACGTCGAGAGTGTTGCCTCCCTGACCGTAGACACCTACATGATACGTGAAATTATTGCGCGAGCCATCCTTGAAGTCGAAACGTGCCACAGAGCGCTGAAGCTGTACCGGGCCGCCGGTCATATTGACCGACGAGAAGGAGTTGTCGATCTTGTCGCCTTCGGTGTTGGCCTCCGACATCTTGAAGGGGTGATCCTCGTCGGTGAAAGGTAGCCAGTCGTGGATGCTCTTGGGTATGTAGGCCGTTGTTATTGCGGCATTGCTCATAGGCAGACCGGATACGACATCAAGCACAGATGTGTTTTTATTATCGTCTTCGGTGAGGCTGCCATGATCCGACGAGCGCTCCGACACCTCACAGTAGAAGTCGGTCCAGTCCGAGCGACCCACGGCGTCATCGCCCATAGCCTTGAACGAATCGAGCAGATCCTGGGGATAGTTGGCATACACATAGACGTTGACCATGTTGTCCATGAGTATTCCTGTGGTCGGATCAGCTTTCTTCGAGTAATACGCGTTGATATGCGAGGCCGATACAGAAGCGAGTATACCGGCGCTGACACCGTCGGGGTTTGTCGTGATCGAACCGGTGCCCGATGTCGACGTCGTAGAGCCTGTATCTGCCGATATGCCGCCCTGCGATGCAGTGGCGTATGCGATGAAGCCGTTGTCTTTGTCGGCAAACACTATCAGCGCGCGATGGATGCGGTTTTCTTCCGTGCGGCCTATCTCTGTGCCGCCGGTCGAACCATTGTCGGTCGTTGCCGAACGCGAGTCAGCGTCGGAAGGAAGTTTCACTCCCATGCCAAACCATGCATAGCTGTCGGCAGGCATCTCGGTATTGCCGGGATTCACGCCCGGAGTGTCGTCGCTGCACGAAGCCACCATGGCAGCCGTGCAAAGACCGATAAGTGTGTGGTATAATTTCATATTTGCTTGAGTTTTTTCAATGGTTGGTCTATATCTTTGCCTGAGTTTCCCCGGTGGCGTTCCGGCCGGCTGCAGGCCGGCTTTAATGAAACGCCACCACAGGAAACAGGGACATTATCCTGGTAATCCTGACGGATCGTTCCTGCAGTTTTATTCAGCCACCTCCTTAAGCTGCTCCAAAGCAGCCGGAGCGTCGGCCACCTTCATGCGGGCAGCACGCTGGAAGTAGCGGTTGGCGGCATCATAGTCGCCCTCGAGAGCGTGATACACTCCGCGGGCATATGTGGCCTCGGCACCCTCTCCCGCACAGTCGAGATAACGCTTGGCGCCCACCATGTCACCGCGCATCATAGCCGCATTGGCGGCATTGAGGTTGGCTACTTCCGATTCAGGGAACATGCGCACTGCGGTTTCGAACAGTTCGTTGTAGTCGTCCGAGCCGGGTTCTAGCGAGCGCGCTGCCACAAAGAATTCCTGCAGCGACAGATTCTGCGGACGGGTGCGCGACAACGCTATGATCTCGTTGACGTCGCTGAAAGCGCGCACGCGATACTCGATGCGGTAGTCCGAATGACGCAGCGCCGGATACACGTTGGCCAGCAGGAATCGGTAGGCGTCGGGGAAGTCGCGCTGCAGTTTGCTGTTCTTGGCATCAGGTTCCATATCGCTGTCGATAAGGGCTATGATGGCCTGCTTGTCAGCCATGTTGCTCTTAACCATATAGGCTCGCAGACCGCCCCAGTCCTCGGGATCATACGAGGTCTGAATGAAGTCGGGCGAGAAGTGGTAGAGCGTTTCCACGTAGCTCTTAAGCGCCGCCGTACGTCCTTTGGCCAGACGCACGTTGTTGTTCCACGGTCCTTCGGGCGATGCGAAGCCCTTGATCGAAAGAGCCGTGATCTCCACATCCTTGTCGTTGATCACAGTGTCGATCGTGGCGCGTATCCTGGCGAGTTCGCCCTGGTTGCCGCGATAGTCGGGATATATCACTGTCTTGTTGACCGGGAAATCGATAAACGCCTGACCCTTGAGCTCGCGTATCTTCACAGCCTCAGCCGTAGGAGCGATCCAGTTAAACACCGGCTCGAACTTCTTCGGTTCAAGATCAAGACGTCCGAGCGGCACTATCTCACGGCCCAGATCGTCGGAGCAGCATCCCTTGGTTTCGTAACGTACATGCATCTCCGCGCCGCCCATCCATTTCTGATATGGAACCTGGACAGCCAGAGGCAATGACTTCATATTGGCACCCGAACGCACCAGAGTTACTCCCTCGCGCTTTTCAAGATCGTGGCGCAAAGCCTGATAATAACGGTTGCGACCGGCGATCACCGTCGTGCCCAGCTCTATCGAGTCGTTGCCGTTGCGAAGCACGGGAGTCACCCACACTTCACGGTTCGAGCCGTCGACGCGACCCAGTGGCACCTCGCCGTTGAGATACAGTGTGTTTTCGGTGCGTTCAACGCCGACGTTCTTAAGCTTCGTGCCTGACGCCGCCTGCACCGATGCGAACGCCGACACAGCGCCCGCACCCAGAATCATAGAGATCAGTATTTTTTTCATCATCGTAGTCGGTTGGGAGGGTTAGAATACATGTACGAGATTCAAAGCCACCTTGGTCGGGCCGAAATAGTTGTGGCTGCGATCCTTGGCAAGCCTCGTCCCGCACTTGGCGCACGGATACACGTCATATTTAGTGTAGATCCATCCAATACCCAGCTCCGCCTCAAGATTCCAGTGGCGGCCGAGTATCCACGAATAGCCGTAGGCCACGCCAAAACCTCCATACCATCCCTGATAGCGACGATCCTTGAGGTTGCGGAAATCGGTGCCGAGCATCTTGAAATCAAGGTCGACATTACCCACGTTGTACTGGCCTCCAAGCGCGTGGGCGGCGACGAAATGTCCCTGAAGCTCCTGACAGAACCAGTAGCGCAGCTCTGGCTGCACCATCCAGTGCTTCCATTTATGGGAGTTGACAGTCCATGCGTTAAGGTTACCCGACAGATCAAACGACCATTTCGGGGCCAAAGCCACCTCGCCACCCAGATTCACCGTCAAGGCAGCATCATAGAGTATGTTGGTCTTTAATGCCAGATCTCTCGCCTGGATCTCCGACGATCCGGCAAAGAGCATGGCCAGTGCCAGCAGGCTGCTTTTCAAAAGTATTTTCATTTATGCTATCTGTTTGATTTGACTAATAAACACTTATGATAATGATTTAGATTTGATTCAGGATATGGTTACGACGTATCGGCGACCTCTTTTACATGATCGGCCTACCGTGTTCGCTAATGTAACTCATGCATACTGCCGGTGCTTTCCATATTCCCATCCATAAATTTTCCTGCCATCAGTACGCATATACCTTTGGCAAGGCAAAGGTAATGATAATATACCTAAAAATTACCTCCCCCCCCCCCGTTAATATTTGTTAACAAACACAACCAATGCATATTCATCCCGCATAACCCATTGACTTTCCACAATATGACCACATAATGTGATGTCAAAATCAATCATAAAAAATCAGGATATTGTACCTTTATCGGCACAATATCCTGAATCAACTTTGATTATATTCCCGATCACATCAGCGACTTCACCGCAGCCTCAAGCTGCCGGTCGTCACCGCTGAGCTGTTGCTCTGGAGTGTTGTATATCAATATATCAGGGTTGAGATCGAGATTTTCGAGATAGCGGCCCTGCATATCCTTGCAGCCCACCTGCGGAATGCCGAACACGATCGTCGGATCAATCTGCGACTCCCACCACACAGCCGTCATCGTACCGGGAACAGGCGCTCCGACAAGCTTTCCGATGCCGAGAGTCTTGTAGACCCATGGGAAGCCATGGGCGTTGGAATAGTTGTCCTCGCACACGAGCACACACGAAGGCTTCAGCCATTTGTTGAACGGATCCGAACCGATATACTGCCCGCGCGGAGCAAACTCGGCATACTGCTTGCCGCTGAGGAGCGTGGCCAGATCGTCGTGAAGCCATCCGCCGCCATTGTGACGCGTGTCGATCACCACGGCGTCACAGTCGCGGTAACGTCCGAGCAGATCAGAGTAGACAGTGCGGAAACTGGGGCTGTCCATCCCTTTTACGTGGATATAACCGATCCGGCCGCCCGAAATCCGTGCCGTAGCCTGACGGTTGCGCTCCACCCACCGGTTGTAGAGCAGGTCATTGAGCTGACCGGAGCCTATAGGCTTCACCACCTGCTCCTCACGTCGTCCCTCGGGAGTCACCACACCGAGAGTCACTTTCTTGCCCGCCTTTCCGGCAAGAAGAGGATAATAGTCGGTGCCTGCAGCTATCTTATGGCCGTCGATACTCTCGATGACTACACCCGGACGCACCTTGTTGCCCGACGTCGCAAGCGGACCGCGGGCTATTACTTCAGTCACCTTCAGTCCGTCGCCCTTGTAATCCTCATCGAAGAACGCTCCGAGCGAAGCCGTGGGCTGTGCCGAACCGTAGGCATAATAACGTGCGCCTGTATGCGATCCGTTCAGTTCGCCGAGCATCTCCGACAGCATCTGCGCAAAATCGTAGTTGTTGTCGATATGGTCAAGGAAGCGGCCGTAGGCTTCATGGTATCCTTTCCAGTCCACACCATGGATTTTCGGATCATAGAACTTGTCGTTGACCTGACGCCATGCGTGATTGAATATATACTGACGTTCCATAGCCGGACGATAGTTGAAGTCGGCCTCGAAAGCGATATCCTTGGTCTTGCCGTCGCTGAGATTCACCTCGGTCAGACTGCCGCGGCGAACCACATACACCTTGTTTTCATCCTTGCCGGGATTCATGAATCCGCCTACACCCTTGGCAAGCTTGCGCACCGTACCCTCCTTGAGATCACGCTCCCAGAGGTCGTATCCATCCTCAAAAGCGGCGCAATAATACAGCTTGTCGCCTTTTTTAGAGAGATGGGCGTCGCCCATGCGCGAAGAGTTGCCGGTCAGACGCGCCACGCGGTCGCGGCGTCCGTCAAGATCAAACTTAAGAGCTTCGACCTTATCAGCTTTCTCGCTGTTTTTATCTGCATCCTTCTTGCCTTTCTTATCTTTCTTGTCGCTCTTGACCGAGTCGTCAGCCTTATCCTTTGAGTCTTTTTCAGCTTCCTCAAGCAGAGCGAGCTCCTCTTTCGAAAGACGGAAGCGATCCCAGGCTTCAGGATCGAAGAACATTATATAGGTGTCGCTTTCCGAACCCCAGCTGCCGTGGCTGCGATAGCCCGCGCGGTCGCTCTCCCATATCATGGCCTTGCCTCCAAGCACCCACTTTGCATTGCCGTCGGTATATCCGCTCTCCGTAAGATTTGTAACCTCGCCGGATCCGTCGGCCTTGACCAGAGCCACATCCTTGTTGTTCCAGCCGCCATGGCCTATGTAGTCGACCAGAAACCAGCGGCTGTCGGGACTCCACCGGTAGGTGACGTCGCCGTCGGAATACGAGTAATTGTATTTCCCGTCAAGCACCGTGCGGATTTTCTTGTCGGCGAGATTGATAACACACAGCTCCGTGCGGTCGCGCAGGAACGCCACCTCCTTGCCGTCGGGCGAATATGCCGGCTGGAACGAAGTGCGGCCGTCGGCCACAAGCGGCTCCTCCTCGATCTCGGTGGCATAGGTGAACAGCTTCTCTTCGGGACGTTTTATCGAGCTTCGATATATGCCCCATGTGTCGCCGCGCTCGGCCGAATACACTATACTGCGGCCGTCGGCGCTGAAACTCAGATCGCGTTCCTGCTGCGGAGTGTCGGTAACGCGCCGGGTAGTGGCATATTCGATCGACGTCACATACACGTCGCCATGGAGGATGAACGCCACCTCCTTGCCCGAAGGCGACACTGCCAGATCGGTAGCGCCGCTGCGACGCACCTGAGCCACGAGCGGCTTCTCATTGTAATCGGCAGCGATAGCCACCTTTACCTTCGAGGGAGCAGCACCCTCCTTGACCGTCCACAGCTCGCCGTCGTAGCTGTAGCAGAGCGTACCGTCAGATGCCACCGACAGCGAACGTACAGGATGCTTCGCATGGTCGGTGATGCGCTTCACCTCCGAAGAGCCCGGAGTGGCCTTGTAAACATTGAACGAACCGCCGTCGCGCTCGCTCAAGAAATAGTACGACCGTCCGTCGGGAGTCCATACAGCATTACGATCCTCACCGGTCGACGATGTGAGTTTTTTGAATCCCGCACGTCCGTTGTGGTCGGCAAGCCATATATCGCGGGTGATCGACGATGTGTGATGCTTGCGCAGGGGATCCTCATAGCCCTTCTTATCGGTATAGAGTATGCTGCCATCCACAGGATTGACCGAAATCTGCTCCATGGCAAGCGAAGTGTACATCTGCGGACGCCCGCCCTTGACACTCACCTTGTAGGTCTGCGGAAAAAGCGACGACGGAAACTGTATGTCGGCCTGAGCCGGCATGACCGCCGCGCTGAACAGCAATGTATCGGGAGTGAGGAAAGCAACAGGAGTCTCAGCCGCAGAATGCGTAGTGAGCTTCACTGGCTGTCCTCCCGTAGCCGGTACGATGAATACATCCATCGAACCGTCGCGATCGCTCGCAAAAGCTATCGACCGTCCGTCGGGACTCCACACCGGAGCTGTATCGTATGCGGGATTGGTCGTGATCTGACGAGCCTGTCCGCCGCCGGCACCGACGGTGAATATATCACCGCGATATGTAAACGCGATAGTCCGGCCATCAGGCGAAATAGCCGGATTGCGCAGCCACAGCGGCGCCTCTGAAGCGCCGGCCGTAGCCGCTGCTGCGATCATTGCGACCGCAAAAAATACTTTTTTCATATTGCTGTGGAAGTTATGATTGATTCTGACTGCAAATATAGACAAAAAAGAGAGATTTTTTATGTAACTTTGCAGCAAAATGGGAAGAATCATAGGCATAGACTTCGGCCGACGCCGCTGCGGAGTGGCGGTAACCGACCCGTTGCGCATCGTTGCGACAGCGCTCCAGACCGTCGACACCGCCGGACTGCCTGCATTCGTCGCCGGCTACTGCGCCCGCGAGCAGGTCGACTTCATCGTAGCCGGACTTCCGCGCGACCTTCGCGGCAACGAGTCGGAATCCATGCGTTTTATCCGTCCGGCCATAGCACGTCTGCGCAAGGCGCTCCCCGCGATGGAGATAGTCATGTGGGACGAGCGCTTCACCTCAGCCATAGCCCACCGGTCAATGATCGATTCGGGAATGAGCCGCACGCAACGCCGCGACAAGTCGCTCGCCGACCGCATGGCCGCAGTGCTCATACTCAACTCCTATCTCGAAAGCCGCCAGTACAGCTCCAGGGAGTAACACTGACGCCCCGCACATTCCCCACATCAGTCACAATCCATAAGCCTTATCAACCACAGCAATGAAACTACCTATATACCTCTACGGACATCCGGTGCTCCGACAGACAGCAGAGCCCGTCAAGGAATCGTCGGAAGAGCTCACAAAACTCATCGACGACATGTATGCAACAATGTACGCCTCCGAAGGCGTCGGACTCGCCGCGCCCCAGATCGGCAAAAGCATCAGACTTGTTGTCATCGACGCCTCACCCGTGGCCGACAGCTTCCCGGAATGCGCCGGACGCAAGATGACACTCATCAACCCTGAAATAGAAATACTTGAAGGCGAACGCATCAACCGATCCGAAGGATGCCTGTCACTACCCGGACTATCGGAAAACGTCGGACGCACCGAACACATACGACTGCGCTGGCTCGACGCCGAAATGAATGCCCACGAGGAGATAATCGACGGTTTTCTGGCGCGCATCGTGCAGCACGAATGCGACCATCTCGAAGGCAAGCTTTACATCGACCACATATCGCCCATACGCAAGCAGCTGATACGCCGCAAGCTAAAGGACATAGCCGAAGGTCGCACCGGATGCGACTATCCTGTGAGACATGCATCCAGCCGCCGGCGATAATCGGCTCAACTCTAAAACCATCAATACCCACACTCTGACCAATATACAATAAATATGGCCGACGACAAAAAGGTAATCTTCTCAATGGTAGGCTTAAGCAAGACCTATCCTCCGCAAAAACAAGTACTTAAAAACATATATCTGTCGTTTTTCTACGGCGCCAAGATTGGCATCATAGGCCTCAACGGCTCCGGCAAATCATCACTTCTGAAAATCATAGCCGGCATCGACAAAAGCTATCAGGGCGAAGTGGTGTGGGCGCCGGGCTACACCGTGGGCTACCTTGAGCAGGATCCGCAGCTCGACCCGCAGAAAACCGTCATCGAGGTGGTGCGCGAAGGCGTACAGCCCACCATGGATCTCCTTGCCGAATTCGACAAGGTCAATGAGGCATTCGCCGATCCCGAGGTACTCGAAGACCCCGACCGCATGGAAGCACTGATAGCCCGTCAGGCCGAGCTGCAGGACGCACTTGACGCCGCCGACGCATGGAACATCGACTCACGCCTCGAACGCGCCATGGATGCCCTGCAGTGCCCGCCCGACGACCAGCCAGTAGCCACCCTGTCGGGAGGCGAACGGCGCCGCGTGGCGCTCTGCCGGCTGCTGCTCCAGCAGCCCGACGTGCTGCTGCTCGACGAGCCGACCAACCATCTCGACGCCGAGTCGATCGACTGGCTCGAACAGCACCTGCAACAGTATCAGGGCACAGTCATAGCCATCACCCACGACCGCTACTTCCTCGACCACGTGGCAGGCTGGATACTCGAACTCGACCGTGGCGAAGGAATTCCATGGAAGGGCAACTACTCGTCATGGCTCGACCAGAAGACCAAACGCATGGCACAGGAGGAAAAACAGGCCTCGAAACGCCGCAAAACCCTCGAACGCGAACTTGAATGGGTGCGCATGGCTCCGAAAGCGCGTCAGGCCAAAGGCAAGGCGCGCCTGTCGAGCTACGACCGACTTCTCAACGAAGACCAGCGCGAACGTGAGGAACGTCTGGAGATATTCATCCCCAACGGCCCGCGCCTGGGCAACAAAGTGATCGAAGCCACCGGGCTGTCGAAAGCCTTCGGTTCGAAACAGCTGTTCAAGGATCTCGACTTCATGCTCCCGCCCGCAGGCATTGTCGGCGTGATAGGACCCAATGGAGCCGGCAAAACCACGCTTTTCCGCCTCATCATGGGTCAGGAGAAGCCCGACGCCGGAAGCTTCGAAGTGGGCGAAACCGTCAAGATTGCCTACGTCGATCAGACCCATCACGATCTGTTGCCGGAGAAGAGCGTCTACGAAGTCATCTCCCAGGGCACTGAGTCGTTCCGCATGGGTGGCCGCGACGTAAACGCCCGTGCCTACCTGTCGAAATTCAACTTCTCCGGAGCTGATCAGGAAAAGAAGATCGGAGTGCTATCGGGCGGAGAGCGCAACCGCCTTCACCTTGCGATGGCTCTGAAGGAAGAGGGCAATGTGCTGCTGCTCGACGAGCCGACCAACGACATTGACGTCAACACCTTGCGGGCACTTGAAGAGGGACTGGAGGACTTTGCAGGCTGCGCTGTGGTCGTAAGCCACGACCGATGGTTCCTCGACCGCATCTGCACTCACATACTCTCTTTTGAGGGCGACGGCAAAGTCGTGTTCTACGCCGGATCATATTCCGACTATGAGGACTACAAACGCGCACAGAACGGAGGCAAAGAGCCACCGCGACGCCGCTACCGCAAACTGATGGAATAAAGCAATATCAGCAACTCGCAAATACAAGTCCGACGGTCGTCAGCAGAGCATCCACGCCAGCTTTGCGATGACCGTCGGATATGTTTTATCAAGCCTCATAAAATTTACATTTGCAAATATCGCCATCGTTGATTATAGCGTTGATAAACAGCCAAATATCAATACGGAACGCATCAAGTTATTAACATCCATAAAAATTTGGCGTTTGAAATTGTAAATTCACGTCAAAAATACCTAACTTTACGACCCCCAATTCAGTGGTGGAAATATGACCGAAGAAGTGTATCACATACCGGCCTTGTTGCCGCAGACCCTCGAAGCCCTCGCGATACGTCCCGGAGGCATCTATATCGACGTCACCTACGGTGGCGGCGGACATTCCCGCGCCATTGTGGAGCGGCTCGACACCACAGGACATCTCTACGGATTCGACCAGGACTCCGAAGCCGTGGAGAGAGCATTCCGCGACCCACGGTTTACAATCGTACATTCCAATTTCCGCTTCCTGCGAAACTTCATGCGTTACCACGGCGTGGAGCACGTGGACGGCATTCTGGCCGATCTGGGAGTGTCGTTCCACCACTTCGACGACTCGGCACGGGGATTTTCGTTCCGCTGGGACGGCCCGCTCGACATGCGCATGAACCAGCGGTCAAAGCTGACAGCAGCCCGCCTCATAGCCGAAAACTCCGAAGAATCACTTGCAAGCATATTCAGCCTCTACGGCGAGCTACGCCAGTCACGCCGCATAGCCGCAGCCATCGTTAAAGCAAGAAGCCGCGAAGAAATCACAACCATCGAACAGCTTCTCGCCGTCGTCAGGCCACTGATAAGTCCCAAAGCCGAAAAGAAAGAACTCGCACAGGTATTTCAGGCTTTGCGCATAGCCGTCAACGGCGAACTCGACGCGCTCAGTTCCTTCCTCGATCAGGCGACAAGCCTCCTGGCTCCGGGCGGACGTCTGGCCATCATCACTTACCATTCGCTTGAAGACCGCATGGTCAAAAACTACATGAAGACCGGCAACATCGAAGGACGGATTGAAAAAGACTTTTTCGGACGCACAGAAGCGCCGCTACGACAGATAACGTCGAAACCCGTGGTGCCAGACGAAGATGAGATCAACCGCAATCCGCGTTCACGCAGCGCCAAACTGCGCACCGCCGTAAAACTTTAACCGCCCGTCTGCAAGCCATGTCAAAGAAATCATCCACGAAACCAAAGCAGAAAGGGTCGATAGCCGGACGCCTGATCTACGGACAGGTGATCTCCAGCGACTTCTTCGCACGCCACTGGCTTAAGGTGTTCGCCATATTCACTGTCATAATGGTCTTTATAACCAACAAATACCACTGTCAGACAAAAATGGAAGAGATCAGGCGGCTCAACACCGAACTTGAGATCGTCAAGACCGAACGAATGCGCGTCAGGTCGGTCTACATGAGCCGCACCCGCGAATCGGAGATGCAGCAGCTCGTGGATTCGCTCGGACTGAATCTGCACGTTCAACAACGTCCACCATACAAACTTCCCTCACGATGAGCCACCCAAAGAAAAGATCCAACCGCAAACACATGAACCGCCGCTACGCGCTGATCGTGGCGGCAATGCTGGCGTGTGCAGCCGGAATCGTGTGGCACGTGGTCGACAACACTGTCGTATCGGCCGACGCATGGAACGAAAAGGCTCACCGCGAACTGTCGAGATGCGACACGATAGCCCCCGAACGCGGCAATATACTTGCTGCCGACGGAAGCATCCTCGCCACCAACCTGCGATACTACACCGTCAGAATTGATTACCGCAGCGAACGCTTCATGGAGCACCGGCTGCGACAGCAGATCGACACCATAGCCGACTCTCTGGCACGCTACTTCCCGGTGCGCGACGCCAAAGGATGGCGCGCCCATCTGCTCAAGCCTATCGACAACATCAAGGATAAATCCAAACGTCCGAGAGCCTATCGTCTGCTTGACAACATATCGTATGCCGACTACCGCCGGCTACGCACATTCCCGTTCTTCAAAATTCCCAACCGCAACCGCAACGGCCTGTCGGTAGAGTCTAAAATGCGTAGGGTCAACCCCTACGGCGATATGGCGCGCCGAAGCATCGGCGGTGTCGGCGCCACCCGGAAATGCAAGGAGATCCACGGCATTTCAGGGCTTGAAAAAGCGCTTGACAGCATGCTGTTCGGCACCCCCGGCATAGCCAAGAAGGTTGCGCTCACAAGAGGTATCGTCAACTGGACCGACAAACCGGCCATACCCGGCCTCAACATACGCACCACCATCGACATCAAGATGCAGGACATCGTGGAGAACGAGCTGAACAACCTGCTTACATACGTCAACGCCGACTGGGGCGTCGCCGTATTGATGGAGGTGGCCACAGGCGACATCAAGGCAATATCCAACCTCGAAAAAAATCCGTCGGCACCGGGATATATCGAGGGCATGAACCGAGCCGTGCTCGGCTATGAGCCAGGCTCGGTAATCAAACCCATCTCGATGCTCATAGCACTGGAGGACGGCATAGTCAACGACCTCAGCGAACAGATACCGATAGGCAAATCATTCCCATACGCAGGCGGACGCGGCATCACCGACTCCCACTACAGCTCATCGCTGTCGGTGGCCGAAGTCATCGAACAGTCAAGCAATATCGGAATGACACGCATCATCACACGCCGCTACGACGCACACCCCGGCGGATTCTACCACCGGCTCAAACAGATAGGATTTCTCGAGCCGATGAATACGGGCATCGCCGGCGAGAGCGTTCCGCGCGTCGACTCCGTGCCATCTAACCGCGGAGGACGAATATCACTCTCGCGCCAGTGCTACGGCTACGCCACAGAAATACCGCCACTCTACACCCTTTCGGTCTACAATGCCATCGCCAACGGCGGCCGCTACGTCAGGCCGAGGCTCGTCAGCCGTCTGACCGGCGAAGATATCGATTCGATATTGCCCGTCACATATATCCGCGACCGTATATGCTCCGAAGCCAACGCAAAGAAGCTCCAGAGCATGCTTACCGACGTGGTGTGGGGCGCACACGGCACCGGCCGACGCCTGAAAAACGATCTCGTCCGTATCGCAGGCAAGACCGGCACATGCTACATGATAGAGGGAGGCACCTACAACACCGGAAAGAAACGACTCGCCTTCTGCGGATTTTTCCCCGCCGAAAACCCCAAATACTCATGCATCGTACTCACCTGCCACCCGAAGCAGAACGCTCTCGGAGCCGCGTCGACATCGGGTGAGGTGGTGAAAAACGTGGCTCTCAAGCTATATTCGCGCGGCATGCTCGGCAACTCGTCGGATCTATCGGCCGAGAAAGCGGCCGGCGACTCGCCGGTGCTCTATGCCACCGCCCGCAACGGACACCACGAACGGGTGAGAAGTGAACTGGAAGTCAAAGGAGCACGCCGTTCGCTGACGCGCCCCCGCGACATCGACAAGGGAATTCCTGACGTTGTGGGCTACGGACTACGCGACGCCATCGCCATACTGGAGAAGGCCGGCTACAACGTGACCTTCAGCGGCTCCGGCTACGTCACACGACAGACACCGGCCGCAGGCAACTCCGCTCCGCGCGGCCACCGCGTCACACTCTCACTCACTGAATAAAAACAAAAAAACATACTATACAGACTATGAAACTCTCGCATCTGCTGTCAGCCATCACCGTAGAGGAAGTGATCGGCAACGAAGAAGTGGAAATAACATCGCTCGAGTGCGATTCGCGCAAGATAAGCCTCGGATCGCTGTTTGTAGCGGTCAGAGGCGTCAATGTCGACGGACACCGGTTCATACCGATAGTGACTGTCGGCGGAGTGGCCGCCATAGTGTGCGAAGAGCTTCCCGAACGGCTTGAATCGACTGTCACCTACGTCAAGGTGTCTGATTCGGCCGTAGCCTTAGGCTTTCTCGCATCGCAATGGTATGGCAACCCATCGCGCCAGCTGCAGCTCGTAGGCGTGACCGGCACCAACGGCAAGACCACCACAGCCACTCTCATATATGAGATGGCACGCCTCGAAGGCTACAAGGCCGGACTGCTCTCTACCGTTGTCAATTATATAGACACCGAAGCCGTACATGCCGACCAGACCACACCCGACCCGCTGACACTCAACCGCCTGCTCCGGCAGATGGTCGATGCCGGATGTGAATATGCGGCCATGGAGGTCAGCTCACATGCCGCCCACCAGCACCGCATAGCCGGACTGCACTTCGCCGGAGGCGTATTCACAAATCTCACCCGCGACCATCTTGACTACCACAAGACCGTCGACGCATATCTGGCTGCAAAAAAATCTTTTTTCGACAACCTTCCGGCCACGGCCTTCGCGCTCACCAATGCCGACGACAAGGCCGGAGAGGTCATGCTGCAGAATACCGACGCACGCCGACACACATACTCCCTGCGCACCCGCGCCGACTTCACCGGCAAGATCGTGGAAAGCCGTCTTGACGGCACGCTGCTGGCTCTGAACGGACATGAAGTGGAGGTGCTCTTCACCGGACGCTTCAATGCCTACAACCTGACAGCCGTCTACGGCGCCGCCCTGCTGCTCGGATGGAATCCCGACCGTGTGCTCGTCGACATGAGCCGTCTGGTGCCCGTGGCCGGACGCTTCCAGCCGTTCCACTCAACCGACGGAGTCACCGCCATCGTCGACTACGCCCATACCCCCGACGCCCTCGTCAACGTGCTCTCCACCATACGCGACATAGTCGGTGGCCGCGGACAGATCATCACCGTGGTAGGCGCCGGAGGCAACCGCGACAAAGGAAAACGGCCCATCATGGCACGCGAAGCCGCCCTTCGCTCCGACCGGCTGATACTCACTTCCGACAATCCGCGCGACGAAGAACCCGACGCCATCATCGCCGACATGCGCGAAGGCCTCGACGCACGCGCACTTGCAGCCACGCTGTGCATCGCCGACCGTCGCGAGGCCATCCGCACAGCCGTCAGCCTGGCCAAGGAGGGCGATGTGGTGCTTGTGGCCGGCAAGGGACATGAGGATTATCAGGAGATACGCGGCGTGAAACATCATTTCGACGACCGCGAGGTAGTGCAAGAGGCGCTGTCGCAGCTCTGACACAGAACCATCACGCAAACATTCACCCCGAATCAACAAACACATCATCATATAGACAGACAACGATGCTGTATTACCTGTTTGACTATCTGGCCGAAACCGGCATACCGGGCTCACGCCTGATGAACTATATAACATTCCGTTCAGGAGCCGCCTTCGTGCTGGCACTGTTCATAGCCATGGTGTTCGGACGCCGTATCATCGACCGCCTGCAGCTGATGCAGGTGGGAGAGATAGTGCGCGATCTCGGCCTTGAAGGACAGATGCAGAAAAAAGGCACTCCCACCATGGGAGGCGTCATCATAATCATAGCCATACTGGTGCCCTGCCTGCTTGTAGGCAACCTCAGCAGCATCTACATGGCACTGATGCTGCTCACCACCGTATGGCTCGGAGCACTCGGCTTTGCCGACGACTGGCTGAAGATGAAACGCCACAACAAAGACGGCATGAGCGGCAAATTCAAGATCGTAGGGCAGGTAGGACTCGGACTGATCGTGGGATGCACCATGTGGATGAGTCCCGACATTGTGATGCGGGAGAATGTGGAAACGATGGAGCCACGCGGCGAAGAGATCGTCGTCACCGGCCAGAATGAGAACATCAAGGCCGCACAGACCACCATACCGTTTGTCAAAAACAACAATTTCGACTATGCCTACCTCACATCGTGGGCCGGAGAGCACGCCGCCACCGCCGGATGGATCCTGTTTGTGATCGTAGTGATCTTCGTCATCACCGCAACATCCAACGGCGCCAACCTCACCGACGGACTCGACGGACTGTGCACGGGAGTGTCGGCCATCATCGGCGTGGCGCTCGCTATCATGGCCTACCTTGGCGGCAACATGATCTACTCCACTTATCTCAACATCATGTATATCCCGGGCAGTGAAGAGCTTGTGGTATATATGGCCGCCTTCATCGGTGCTCTTATCGGCTTCCTGTGGTATAATGCTTTTCCGGCACAGGTGTTCATGGGCGATACCGGCTCGCTGGCCATCGGCGGCATAATAGCCGTGTTTGCCATACTCATACGCAAGGAGCTTCTGATACCTTTGTTGTGCGCCATATTCTTCATCGAAGACCTGTCGGTAATGATCCAGGTGGCCTACTTCAAGATCACCAAACGACGCTACGGCCAAGGAAGACGTGTGTTCAAGATGACCCCCCTGCACCACCATTTCCAGAAACCAGGCAACTCCGGCATCGAAGCGCTCATACAGGCTCCGCTGAGAGCGATTCCCGAGTCAAAGATAGTGGTACGCTTCTGGATAGTAGCCATTCTGCTGGCTGCTGTGACATTCGTGACACTAAAGATACGCTAACCATAAGACGACATCAATACATTACTCAACTATGAACAATCGCAAGCGTCTGGTAGTGCTTGGCGGCGGCGAAAGCGGCGTCGGAGCAGCTATCCTCGGCAAGGACAAAGGCATGGAAGTGTTTCTCTCCGACTTCGGACAGATACCGGAGCGCTATCGCCAGCAGCTTGAAGCCGAAGGCATAGAATGGGAACAGGGACAGCATACACTCGAGCGCATTCTTTCGGCCGACGAGGTCGTGAAAAGTCCCGGCATACCGCCTACCGCACCGGTCATGAAAGCTATAGCCGAAAAAGGGATACCGGTAATTTCGGAGATAGAGATGGCCGGCCGCTTCACCGACGCCAAAATGGTGTGCATCACCGGGTCCAACGGCAAGACGACAACCACCCTTCTCACCTATCACATACTCCGTGAGGCCGGCATCAACGTAGGACTTGCCGGCAACGTGGGCCGCAGCCTCGCGCTGCAGGTGGCCCGCACGCCCCACGACGTCTATGTGATCGAACTGTCGAGCTTCCAGCTGGAGAACATGTATGAATTCAAGGCCAACATAGCCGTGATGCTAAATATCACTCCCGACCATCTTGACCGTTACGACTACAAGATGGACAACTATGTCAAGGCCAAATTCAGAATCATCCGCAACCTCACCTCGGAGGATGCCTTCATTTTCTGGCAGGATGATCCGACAATACAGCGGCAACTCGAACAGATAGCCACCGAGGCACGCCTCTTTCCATTTGCCGAGCACGAGGAACACCATAGCCACGCATGGGTCGACGACGCGGGCGAACTGGTGTTTGACACATCGGAAACATCGTTGAAGATGCCACGCGCCGAGCTTTCGCTCAACGGCCTCCACAACCTATACAATTCGATGGCTGCCGGTCTGTCGGCCTGCCTGCTCGACATAAAAAAAGAGGATATACGCCGCGCCCTGTCGGACTTCGAAGGAGTGGAGCACCGCCTCGAACCGGCCGGAACAGTCGACGGCGTGCGCTATATCAACGACTCCAAAGCCACCAACGTCAATTCATGCTGGTATGCGCTTGAATCGATGCCTAAGGGCACTGTGCTCATACTCGGCGGCAAAGACAAGGGCAACGACTATTCGGAGATAGAGCCGCTCGTGCGCGAGAAAGTGAAAGCGATCGTGTGCATGGGCAAAGACAACTCCAAACTCATCAGCTACTTCGGCGGCATCGTCGACCAGATCCGCGACACCCATTCACTGGACGAAGCCATGGCAGCATGCCGCGAGATAGCCCGTCCGGGCGACACGGTGCTGCTTTCGCCCTGCTGCGCAAGCTTTGACCTGTTCAGCAGCTACGAGGATCGCGGCCGCCAGTTCAAGCAGGCCGTAGCCGCAATGAAATGACAAACCTCACCACACGACACACATCATCGCAAGCAACCATAAGCCCATCTACAACCGTCACAGACTATGGAAAATTTTGAGATAATCCCGCCGGTCGACATGTCGCAGCCTGCGGCAACAAAGCCCGCGAAATCCGAGATCGAGGCCAACGCACGCTCCGACAAACACATCTGGGGCATATATATAATGCTCTGCCTAATATCGCTGATAGAGCTTTACAGCGCATCGTCGCGCGAGGTCAACGTGCATGGCGTCCTGGGCGTCTTCGGTCCTCTGGTGCGCCACGTGGGTCTGCTTGTGATCGGTCTGGGACTTATGCTCTACATACAGCGCGTGCCCTATCAGAAATTCGAAAAACCGATATGGGTGCTTGTGATAGCAAGTATAGGGATGATGCTCTACGTGCTGTTCTGCGGCGAGATAGTCAACGGCGCCCGGCGCAGCTTCAACCTCATGGGCATCACCATCCAGCCGTCGGAGTTCCTCAAACTCTCGGCCGCCCTGGTCATAGCTCTGATAATGTCGAAGAACCACAACAAGCATACCGCCGGAGTCTATAACCGGGGCGTGATCATGTCGGCGATGATCGTGGCCGTGTTCGGCGGACTACTCATCAAGCAGGGTCTGACCAATACTCTGCTGCTAATGGCCATAAGCATGTCGATGATGATCGTGGGCGGTGTGGAATGGCGCAAGCTGATAGTTGTTGGTGTGGTGTATGCCATGCTGGCCGGTATCTTTCTGCTTTTTGGCAGCGGACGCGAATCGGCTCCAGCCACAGTCGACGGCGCTCCTGTAGTGGAAGCCACGCAGACCGAGGGACGCCACGGCACGTGGTACAACCGCATCATGCGCCACCGTGGCGACGGCCGTCCGAAATACGAATACGACATCAATGCTGAAAACCGTCAGGAGATGTATGCCTACATGGCTCAGGCCAACGGCGGAGTGTTCGGCGTGATGCCCGGCAACTCTCGCGAGACAGCCCGTCTGCCTTTGGCTTTTTCCGACTATATCTACGCGATTGTGATCGAAGACACCGGCCTTGTGGGTGGCATTGTGGTGTTGGTGCTATATCTGTGGCTTCTCGCCAGAGCCAGTTCCATAGCCTCGCGATGCCAGAGGGTATTCTCGGCGCTGCTGGTGATAGGCATGGCTGTGATGATCGTGTATCAGGCGTTGTTCCACATGGCCATTGTCAGCGGCCTTGCTCCTGTTTCGGGTCAGCCGTTGCCGCTCATATCCAAAGGCGGGTCGTCGATCATCGTCACCTCGATAGCATTCGGCGTGATGCTGAGTGTAAGCCGTCACGCCGCGCTCAACGGTGCCAAACGCCAGGAGGTCAAGGCCGAAATGGAGTCTCTTCCCGAGAATCTGCGCGGCGAGAACCCGACCATGATGCAATGATTCACAACACACTCCACTACTATGAAACAAGACAATAACAAGATCAAGATACTTATCAGCGGCGGAGGCACCGGAGGCCACATATTCCCGGCTCTGTCGATAGCCAACGCCATGCGCCGCCGCTTGCCCGACTGCGAGATACTTTTTGTAGGCGCACTCGGCCGTATGGAGATGGAGCGCGTGCCTGCAGCCGGCTACCGTATCGAAGGCCTCCCGGTGGCGGGCTTCGACCGCAAGAGGCTATGGCGCAACTTCGGCGTGCTGCTCAAACTATGGAAAAGCATGCGCAAGGCCCGCCGGATCGTGGCTGACTTCGCGCCCGATGCCGCAGTAGGCGTAGGCGGCTATGCAAGCGGACCGGTGCTCAAAGAGGCTCAGAAGCGCGGCATACCGACGCTGATACAGGAACAGAACTCATATGCCGGAGTGACCAACAAACTGCTCGCGCCGCATGCCACAGCGATATGCACGGCCTACGAAGGGATGGAGCGTTTCTTCCCGGCCGACCGCATAACGCTCACCGGAAATCCGGTGAGAAAAGAGCTTACGCAATGTAGCCTCACGCAGGCCGAAGCCAAGAAGAGTCTCGGCTTTGACCCGGAGCGGCCTCTGATATTCGTCACCGGTGGCAGCCTCGGCGCACGCACGGTCAACGATGCCGTCGCAGCCATGCTGCCGCGGTTCCGGCAGAGAAACACTCAGCTGCTATGGCAGACCGGACGTCTATACGAACAAGAGTGCATGGCCAAAGCCTCAGGCTACGCCGACGTCAAGGCCTCGGCCTTCATAGCCGACATGGCCACAGCTTACAGAGCCGCCGATCTGGTAGTGGCCCGCGCAGGCGCAGGCACCATATCCGAACTGCAGCTGCTCGGCAAGGCAGCCATACTGATTCCATCGCCCAACGTTGCCGAAGACCATCAGCGACGCAATGCCGAAGCGCTGTCCGACCGCGGAGCGGCGCTGATGCTTCTCGATTCCGATGCCGTAGAACGCCTCGGCGATATGGCTCTCACGCTCGTGAACGACAGAGCAAAACTTGCCAAGCTCGCTGATGCAGCCGGAGCAATGGCCATGAATGGAAGCGACGACAAGATAGCCGACATACTCATATCACTGATACACCCTGATAAATGACAACCGAAAACATATACTTCATAGGCGCCGGAGGGATCGGAATGGCGGCTCTTGAGCGCTATTTCCTGTCGAAAGGCTGCAATGTGGCCGGATACGACCGCACTCCGTCGGCGCTCACCGACGCACTTGCAAAGGAGGGCGTGGCCATAACATTCGGCGGTGAGGCCGACGAAATTCCCGCCAGCCACCGCGATCCATCAACCACCACGGTGGTCTACACCCCGGCCGTACCCGCCGAGCTGCCGATATTCGAATGGTTTCGCGCCAACGGATTCAATCCCGTGAAACGCGCGGCTGTACTCGGCGCCGTGACGCGGACGAGCCGCGGACTATGCTTTGCAGGCACCCACGGCAAGACCACCACATCATCAATGGCAGCTCATCTGCTCCACAGCTCCAGCCATGGATGCAACGCCTTTCTGGGCGGAGTGCTCCGCAACTACGGAACCAACTTCCTGCTCGATCCGGAGTCGGATCTGAGTGTGATTGAAGCCGACGAATATGACCGCTCTTTCCACCACCTCACCCCCGAAGTAGCCGTGGTGACATCGACCGACCCCGACCATCTCGACATATACGGCACCGAGGAGGCATATCTCGAAAGTTTCGCACACTTCACCGGACTTATACGACCCGGCGGCCATCTTCTCATACACGAAGGCCTGAAGCTGAAGCCGCGGGTGCAGCCAGGAGTGACCGTCAGCACTTATTCTGCAGCCTCGGGCACATTCCATGCCGAACGTATCCGAAGAGGCGAAGGAACGATCGTATTCGACTTCGCCGGTCCGGAAGGAGTGCTCGTAAAGGACGTGGAGCTTGGAGTGCCCGTAGACATCAACATCGACAACGCCGTAGCCGCCCTCGGCGCCGTGACTCTCGCCGGATGCCTTGACCCCGAGAGCGCCCGCGAGGCCATGCGCACATTCAAGGGAGCGAAACGCCGTTTCGAGGCACACCTGCGCGAACCGCTGCCAGGAGGCCATGTGATCATCGACGACTATGCCCATCATCCCGACGAACTGCGCGCCTCGATATCGTCGGTCAAGGCTCTTTATCCCGGACGCAGACTCACCGTGGCCTTCCAGCCCCACCTCTACAGCCGCACCCGCGACTTCGCCCCGCAGTTTGCCGAGGCTCTGTCGCTGGCCGACGACGTAGTGCTTCTGCCGATCTATCCGGCTCGCGAAGAGCCTATAGAGGGTGTCAGCTCCTCACTCATCTTCGATGCCATAGCGGGCTGTGAAAAAACCATGACGACAAAGGATAATTTGACAGAAACAATAAAAAATCGTAACTTTGAGGTGTTGCTCACCGCCGGTGCCGGCGATATAGCCGACTGCCTGCCCGAGCTGACCGAAACCATACGCGCAAAATGAACGAGCGACCAAGACGCCAGGGGCGTACCCGCATATCCCGAACATTCTGGCACTGCCTCACAGCCATTGTGCTGCTTGCCTATCTTGTGACGGCGCTCAGCCTCTCATCGGAGGCCGGGAGCGAGCGTCGCTGCGCCGGTCTGCGCATAGCGGTCAACGACACCACGAGCATGAAATTCGTCACCGCCGGCGAACTTGCCCGTGAGCTCGGCATCATACCCTCGCGCGCCAAAGGGATGCGTCTGCTCGACATCGACACCGACAGCATAGAGCGCATACTGTCACGCATCGACAAGATCGAATCGGCGCAGGCAGTCAGACTCAGCGACGGCTTTGTGCTCGTAAACGTAGACCCGATGCGTCCGGTGGCAAGAGTTTTCGACGGCGACAAATCCTACTACATCAACCGCGAGGGCAAACGCATATCGGCCGACGCCCGCTACCACATAGACGTGCCTGTCATACAGGGGCGCATCGCCGACACCCAGAGCATGGCCCGCGACCTGCTGCCTCTCATCGACTACATATCAGCCGACTCGCTATGGAACTCCCTGGTGTCGATGATCAAGATCGACTCCCCTACCGACGTGATGCTCGTGCCAATCATACGCGGCCAGATCATCAATTTCGGCACTCCCGACAACTTTGACAACAAATTCAGACGGCTCCGCCGGATGTATACCGAAGTACTTCCGGTAAAAGGATGGAACAATTACGACACTATTTCTGTTAAATGGTCGGGACAGATCGTGGCCACCCGTCGCCACAAACAGCTGTCGCGTCCTGCAGTGGAAGTGGAAGAAGTTGACGAGGCCGACGACATAGGCACCATGCTGGCCGCCGACGGCATAGCCCCCGGCACAGCCCTGCCAGGACAGAAACCGCGGTCGGAGAAACCGATACCGGCCGCCAAGCCCCACAAATAACGAACAATCAAGTCACACCCACTCACAACGACTAACGCTATATGGACGAAAAGCATATCATAGCTCTCGAGATCGGGAGCAGCAAAATCAAGGGAGCCGTCGGTTCGGTCGACTCCAACGGCTACGTCACAGTCAAAGCCATTGAGGAGATGCCGCTGACCGACAGCGTGCGTCACGGCCAGCTGAGCAACGTGTCCATGGCTGCCAATGCCGTCCGCACGCTGCTTCTCAAGATAGAGAACCGTCTGACTCCCCGCAAGGTCGAGGGCATATACACATCCATATCAGGCCGGTCGGTGGCCGCCATACAGCGTCAGACCGAGCGCCGTCTGCCCGCCGACACCGAAGTGACCGACGACATCATCGAAGCTCTGAAACGCGAAATGCTCGGCGAGCGGGTGCCGGATCGCGAAGTGATCGACGTAGTGGCTCGCGAGTTTTATGTCAACGGTGCCAAATCCGACATGCCTGTGGGCATGTATGGCTCAGAGATACGCATGTCGGGCAACCTGATTGTGTGCCGTCCGCAACTTCGCCGCAACCTCAAGCTTCTCATCGAAGAGAAACTCGGACTGGAGAAGCGCGGCTGCGTCGTGAAGCATCTCGCAATGGGCGACATCGTCCTCACCAGCGAGGAGCGTCAGCTCGGCTGCATGCTTGTGGATTTCGGAGCCGAGACCGTCACCGTCAGCATCTACCGCCACGGATATCTCCAGTATCTGCAGACAATCCCTATGGGATCGCGCAACATCACCCGCGACCTCACCCGCCTCAACTATGTGGAGGAGGATGCCGAAGCTCTCAAGCGCCAGCGCGGCAACGCCAAGGGAGCGCCTGCCGAAGGGAGCGTCGACGACGTGAAGATGACCGAATTCAACAACTATGTGAGCCACCGTGCCGCAGAGATCATAGCCAACATCAAAGAGCAGATATCCTACGCCGGACTGACGCCTGCCGAACTTCCCGCCGGCATAGTGATAGTGGGAGGCGGAGCGCGTCTGGCCGAATTCAACACCCTTCTCGGCGACACCACCAAAATGAAGGTGCGCATGGGAAGCATCATCAGTCCGCGCATAGGCATAGCCGACAGCCGCATATCGCCTGCCTACTCGGTCGACGTAGTGTCGATACTCTACGCTGCCGCCCAGGCAGGCGCCCAGGAGTGTCTGTCGCCCGAACCTGTCAAGGAGGAGCCTATAGAGATCATACCCGAACCGGAACCGGTAGCGGAGCCTGAACGCCAGAGCGGCTTCTCCAAGGCCATCAACTGGCTGAAACGACAGATACAGGAGCCGCCGGAAGATCCCGACGGAGGCGATCTGCTTGATGACTAATTCCACTAAACGAAGCACAACTGAAATGGACGAAATACTTAATCCCGAAGGACTCGCCGATCAATTCGAATCGCCCGAGAACGAACAGAAAGACAAAATAATAATCAAGGCCATAGGCGTTGGCGGCGGTGGCGGAAATGCCGTCAACTACATGTTCCGTCAGGGCATCCAGCATGTGTCGTTCGTGGTTCTGAACACCGACCGACAGGCACTGCGCCAGAGTCCTGTGCCTACCAAAGTGATGATCGGCGACGGCCTTGGAGCCGGCGACCGGCCGGAAGTGGCCCGCGAGGCTGCTGAAAACGACATAGCCAAGATCGAGGCACTGTTTCAGGACGACACCCGCATGGTGTTCATCACCTCGGGCATGGGTGGAGGCACCGGCACCGGCGCCAGCCCGGTTGTGGCGCGCGTGGCCCGCGAAAGGGGTCTGCTCACGATAGGCATCGTTACCATACCGTTTTACTTCGAAGGCGAGGAGAAGATCAACAAGGCCTTCGAGGGAGCCGACGAGATGGCCAAATATGTCGACGCACTGCTGCTTATCAATAATGAGCGACTGACGGAGATCTACGGCGATCTGGACTTCATCAACGGATTCGGCAAAGCCGACGACACCCTGGCCACCGCCGCCCGCTCGATCTCGGAGCTGATCACCTGCGACGGCTACATGAATCTCGACTTCAACGACGTCAACACCACTCTGCGCGACGGCGGGGCCGCCATCATATCGTCGGGCTACGGCGATGGTGAGAACCGTGTGACCAAGGCTCTGGAGGACGCCCTCGCATCGCCGCTTCTAAAACACCGCGATATATCTACGGCCAAGCGTCTGCTCTTCAACATATATTTCTCGCAGGATGCCACCAACAAATTCAAGCTCAGCGAGGTCAACGAACTGACGAGCTTCGTGCAGAAGATCAACCCGAAGGTGAAAATCATCTGGGGCGTGGCTTTCGACAAAGAGCTTGGCGAGCAGATCAAGATCACGATGCTCGCATCGGGCTTTGACGTGGATCGTCTGGGTGAGATCCAGGAGATACGCAATCAGGATCAGTCCGAGCCGTTCAGCAACAATTCAATCCCCGTCAATTCCGCCCCCGCCCCGCGTGCATCTGACCGCATAAGGGAAGAATATGGCGAGAAGGTCGACACATACCGCACCAACTACATCATACTCAAGCCTGATGAAATGGATTCGGACACGATCATCGAAGTGCTCGAAAAGAGTCCGACCTACAACCGCGACCGTGCCACAGTGGAGCAGGCCCGCGCGCATCGCCGCCCCCAGACGATGACACAGCAGCGTCCATCGGGAGGATCCACCATCTCGTTCACATAATCGGCAACGCCTACAGACAGCCACAATACCCCGGGCGGCATTCCTGACAACCACGGAATGCCGCCCGAAACTTGTATACGGCCATCCGAAGTCGCGAACATGTCAACAAATAAGACGACAATTTAACACTAATATTCATTTTTTTAGAGTACTTTTGCATCATGAAACCTTCGATAGGACGGGTGAAGACGGTCGCCCGACACCACAATTGATTAGACAAACCAATCTATAACATTTATATATAACCGATTATGAAAAGACTCTTTCTTTTAGGAAGTGTAATCTGGCTGCTATGTGTCAGCGCTTTCGCAGCCCCCGACATCAAATGTACGGGCACGCTCGTCGATGAAGAAGGCGAGCCTATGGTAGGAGCCACAGTTTCTGTGCCGGGCACATCGAGAGCCGCGGCCGCCAACATCGACGGCATCTTCACCATCAACGTGCCCGAAGGCAAAAACATCAAGATCACCTATATCGGCTACAAGACCCTTGAGCTGCCGGCCCGCAGCGACATGGGCACCATCACGATGGAGCTTGCCATGAAGCATCTCGACGACGTGGTTGTCACCCAGTCGGTGGGCAAGACCCGCGAGACCCCCGTGGCAATGTCGACCGTAGGCGCCGACGCCATCGACTTCAAGCTCGGCGGACAGGAGCTCATGGAGGTGCTCAAGACCACACCGGGCATCTACACCATCCGTCAGGGCGGCGGCTTCGGCGACGCCGAAACCCGTATGCGCGGCTTCAAGAGCGCCAATGTGGCCATGATGGTCAACGGCATACCTATCAACGACATGGAGTGGGGCGGCGTGTACCAGAGCAACTGGGCCGGCCTCTCCGACGTAGCCTCCAACATCCAGACCCAGCGCGGCCTTGGCGCCACTATCGTATCGACCCCCTCGATCGGCGGCACCATCAATATCACCACCCGCACAATTGACGTTGAGCGCGGCGGTTCGGTATGGTACGGCATGGGCAACGACGGCATGAACAACTACGGCGTCAAGGTGTCGACCGGCCTGATGAAGAACGGCTGGGCCGTGACATTCCTCGGCTCGCACAAGTGGGGCGACGGCTATGTGCAGGGCACACAGTATAACGCCTACAACTACTTCTTCAACGTGTCGAAGCGCCTCACCTCCTCCCATCAGCTATCTCTGACAGCCTTCGGCGCACCGCAGCAGCACTACCAGCGCTCGAGCTACGACGGCCTCAGCGTGCTCGGCTGGCAGGCAGTAAAGAACTATATGGACGGCGAAAGCATGTATCGCTACAACCCGACCTACGGTTTCGACAACCAGGGCCGTCAGCGCACGTCGAACTACAACGTCTACCACAAGCCCCAGATCTCTCTGGGTCACATCTGGCAGATCGACCACACACAGTCGCTCTCCACATCGCTCTACATGTCGTATGCCCAGGGCTACGGCCTCAAAGGCTATGGGCGCAACGGCTACAGCAGCGACTGGTATGGCTCGTCGAACGGCGTGCTGAACACCAAATTCCGCTGTCCCGACGGCACCTTTGACTACGGCGCCATCCAGGACATGAACGCAGCTTCGGCCACCGGCTCCAACATGGTCATGGCCCGTCAGAACAACAACCACGAGTGGTATGGCCTTGTATCGTCGTACAAGAAACGTATAGATCTGCGCAACGGCGACCGTCTGAACCTCATCGGCGGTCTGGATCTTCGCTACTACATAGGCCATCACAAGAACAAGATCAGCGACCTCTATGACGGCGCCTACTATCTTGACGACAGCAACCGCGGCAACGTCCGCGCAGCCAACAACGCCTTAGCCGCGAATCCCGACTGGAAATACCAGAAGCTCGGCGTGGGCGACGTGATAGCCCGCAACTACAACGGCTACACCGCCCAGGAGGGAGCCTACGCCCAGGCCGAATACACGACGCTCTCGGGCAAGCTCAACCTTGTGCTTTCGGGCGCCCTGAACAACAACACCTACTGGCGCCGCGACTTCTTCTACTATGACAAGGAGCATGAGAAATCGAAGACTATGAACTTCATCGGCGGCACCGTCAAGGGTGGCGTGAACTACAACATCGACCGTCACAACAACGTGTTCTTCAACACCGGCTACATATCGCGCGCTCCGTTCTTCAGCGGCGGCGTATTCCTCAACTCCAACTACTCCAACGTCACCAACCCCAACGCCGTCAACGAGAAGGTGTATTCCTTCGAGGCCGGCTACGGACTCCAGACGCGCAAGGTGGCCTTCACCTTCAACGCCTATCTGACCCGCTGGATGGACCGCACCATGGCCCGCAGCGGCGAGATCGAGAGCGGCCCCCACGCCGGCGACCGCTACTACATGAACATGGAGGGTGTCGACGCCCGCCACATGGGTCTGGAATTCAACGTGAAATATATTCCCGTCAAGTGGATGGAACTTGACGGAATGTTCTCGCTCGGCGACTGGCAGTGGGATTCCAACGCCACCGGCTACTTCTACAACCAGAACGGCGAGCCCCTCAAGAACCTTCAGGGCGACGTGGCCGCAGGCATCCTCGCCGACGACCATCTGCGCACAACCCTGCTCCAGAAAGGCATGAAGGTGGGCGGCTCGGCTCAGACCACCGCAGCCGTTGGCGTAGTGTTCAAACCGTTCGACGGCTTCCGCATCGGCGCCGACTGGACAGCTGCGGCACGCAACTACTCCGACATCAACATCACCACCTCTTCGCTGCAGAACAACGGCGAGCTTTCGGCCGGCGATCCCTGGCGCATACCCTGGGGCAACCAGTTTGACCTCTCCTGCAGCTACCGCTTCAAGATCGGAGGCGTCAACGCCACTCTCTACGGCAACGTCCACAATCTGTTTGACTACAACTACATCACTCAGGCCTACACCCCGGTGGCCAGCGACGGCACATGGGAGAATGCCTACCAGACGTTCTATTCATTCGGCCGCACCTTCTCAGTGCGCATGAGAGTCAACTTCTAAAATATCGAAAAAGACAATGAAACAGCATATTTCACGCGCTCTCCTGCTGGCCTTCGCGGCCGGAGCCTTAGCCGGCTGTTCGGAAAACTCCTGGAACAACGATGAGCTCAACGGCTTCGAAGTGCCCGAACCCACTCAGGTAGAGACAATCGAATACACCATGACGGAGGCCGACTATGCCGCCGTATCGTCCAACTCCGCCAACAAAGCGCTTGCCGGCGATGCCGGAGCCGCCGCGCTCCGCGCCGTAGGCTCCAAACTCTGCTTCAGCGACGCCGCTCCCGCCCGCGACTACGTGCCGGCATGGCTTGGCAGCTCTTCGTTTGCCTACTTCACCCTGACCGACGGCTCTGCCGTGCGTCTGACCTACAACACTGCCGTGACCCCCTCGGAGATTCCCGCCGAAATCGAATCGGCAACCGAGTACACAGTCAGCGACGAGGACTACCAGACTGTCTGGGGCAGCGAGGATGACTATATCGCAGCTTTCGCACCGTCGCACACTGCCTCGGCTTCGATTCCCGGCATTCTTCTGGCTGCTCTGCCCGATGCCGCCGAAGGCGACTACGCCGTGGTGCGCTACCGCACCTCTCAGGCTGATCCGGTATTCTCCGCCCCGTCGGAGCCTGAAGAGCCCGGCTTCACCCTCTCCAGCGTGATCGGCACTGCAGCCGTCGATGACGACGTGACGATCAACGGCGTTGTCACCGCACTCTGCTCGCAGGGCTATATACTGACCGACGCCTCGGGCGCGATATTCGTATACTGCGGCTCGAAGTTCGAGGAGAACGGCTTCAGCGGTCTGGCCATCGGCGACCAGATAGTGCTCAACGGCACTGTCGCCGCCTACAACACAGGCCTCCAGATCGCCAACGGCGCCACATTTGACAAAGCAGGCAGCCAGGCAGTCAGCTACCCGGCAGCAACAACATTTGACGCCGCCTCAATGGCCGATATCATAGCGCGCACCGACAACGCTCTGGCGATCTACGGCACAATGACCGGCACCGTCAGCGTGACCACCGACAGCAAAGGCCGTACCAACACCAACATCATCATTGACGGCTCGGCCAAGGCACAGGGCAGCCCTTACGGTATGCTCAGCGCCGATAAGAGCAAGTATGCCGACGGCGCGAAAGTGACCGTCACCGGCTATCTGATCAACGTGGCAGGCGGAAGATACTGCAACATGGTGGCCACCTCGGTGGCCGAGTCCACCGCATCGGCAGCAGCCACCGTATCGAGCCGTGCAGCCACCGAAACGATGCCCTCGCAGGCCGAGTATGCGGTCTACACTTTCAACGGCACCCGCTGGAACGCCGCCACCGATGTGGTAATGCCCTCCCACGCCGACTATCAGGCCATGGGACAGCGCTACGACAACCTCTCGGATGAGGCTCCGGCCACCCTGCTGCCGAAGTTCCTCAGAGCGAAGTATCCCTACGCCTCGGAAGGTGACGTCCGCTATGTGGCCTACTTCTACTATGCTTCGAGCGCCACGACCGTGCGCTGCGACGAATACACATTCAACGGCACAGACTGGACTCCTGCCGCCACCGTGACCACGCAGACCGCACAGTTTGTACGCACCGGAGGCAAGTGGATCTACGACCCGAACGTCACCATCAACCTCCCTGCCGGCAAAGGCCAGGAGATGTCGACACTCTACTATCAGACATGCGTGGACTGGGTGAAGGCACAGATCGACGACAAGACAGGCGCCACCTACGTGACCAGCTACGGCAACAACGAGTATTACTCGGGCACATCGGCCTATCAGGGCAACGTGGATCTTCGCGCCGCCTCGGCCCGCGCGCAGTATGCCGCCGGCTATGCCGACATGACCGACGAGCAGATCGTAGCGACGATGAAGCAGCGCTTCGAGAGCGTCGTGATGCCCGCCGCCCTGTCGATACTGCACCCCGACGCAGAGCCGATAGCCGGAGTGGACGTGATCTACACCATCAACTTCTCGGCCTACAACGGCTCGGCCACCACGCCTTACGTCATCACCTACAAGGTGACCGGACGCGGCCAGTTCGAGTTTATCGAATGCACGTGGAATTCCGACAAGTAATCCCCTGAACGAAACCAATCAATAAACACCTTACACGCCTATGCGACGCATATCATCGTTAATGGCGGCAATCATCCTCGGAGGCTTCTGCGCTACGGCGCAGCAAGCCTCCGGCGGTATCAGCCCTGAGATGATGACCACCATCAAGTCGGCCTACAAGAACACTCCGGCCGACCGTGCCATCCGCAATGCCATCACGGCCAACGACATCAATTCGCTTGCCCGCAATCTCGACGCCCGTCGGCCGGTAAGCAGCGAGTTTTCTCACCGCGTCCCCTCCAAAGGGATCACCAACCAGCGCTCTTCGGGACGCTGCTGGCTGTTCACGGGCCTCAATGTGCTCCGCGCCCAGATGATGGCAGAGCACGACCTGCCCATGACCGAGCTGTCGCAGAACTACAACTTCTTCTTCGACCAGCTTGAGAAGGCCAACCTGTTTCTGCAGGGAGTGATCGACACCTCCGACCGTCCGATGGACGACAAAACGGTCGACTGGCTGTTCCGCAATCCGCTTTCGGACGGCGGCCAGTTTACCGGCATCGCCGACATCGTTGGCAAATACGGCGTGGTTCCCGCCGAAGTGATGCCCGAAACCAACTCGTCGAACAGCACCTCGCGCCTCAACCAGCTGCTCTCGCTGAAACTCCGTGAATGGGGTCTGGAACTGCGCGACGCAGCCAAAGCCAAGACCAAGGCCTCGGAACTCGGACGCCGCAAGACCGAGATGCTCGGCGAGGTCTACCGGATGCTCGTGCTCAATCTCGGCGAGCCCCCGACGGAATTCACATGGACGCGCCGCAACTCCAAGGGTGAAGCGGTCGACACCATGACCTACACTCCGCTCAGCTTCTACGACCGCTTCCTGGGCAACAATCTGAGCGACGACTACGTGATGCTGATGAACGACCCGACCCGTCCGTACTACAACCTCTACGAGATCGAATATGACCGCCACGCCTACGACGGCCGCAACTGGACCTACGTCAACCTGCCGATGGAGGATATAAAGGAGATGGCCATAGCATCGATCAAGGACTCCACGGCGATGTATTTCTCGTGTGACGTGGGCAAGTTTCTCGACCGCGAACGCGGCGTGCTCGACCCCGACTTCTACGACTACGGCTCGCTGCTGGGCACCACCTTCGGCATGGACAAGCGCCAGAGAGTGCTGACCCACGCAAGCGGCTCGTCGCACGCCATGACGCTCGTGGCGGTGGATCTCGACAAGGAGGGCAAGCCGGTGAAATGGCTTGTGGAGAACAGCTGGGGTCCGGGCGCCAACGGCGGCCACCTGATCATCACCGACCGGTGGATGGACGAGTATATGTTCCGCCTGGTGGTCGACAAGAAGTATCTCACCCCGAAAGCCCGCGCCGTCATGTCGAAAAAAGCCGAACTTCTGCCCCCGTGGGATCCGATGTTCGCTCCCGAGGACTGATTGCGCCCAAACAGGCCGAAAAAGTCCGAAACGACAACCGAAAAACGCATAATGATTGCAGAGTGTAAGACAAAGACGCAGATTTTAGTTAAATTTGTGTTAAATAAGTTTGTCTACTACTTCTTGTATCAGTTTTTGTTACTACTTTTGCATGTGTGTTTTTCATAGTATTAGATTAAGATAAAGGTTTAAAGGAAGAGAGATGTCGGGAGACATCTCTTTTTTTTATTTCCACCTACAGTTTTTTCGCAACATGACCGTAAAATCAGACACTGCCTAGAGCCTGCTTGAATTTCACACGAAGATATGTTTCCGGGCTTCTTTGACTGAAAACGGGTGTAGGAAAGTGTCCGGAATGATCAGAAAAATGTCCGAGTGTCCGATATCGGGCGGACAAGTGTCCGATATCGGACACTCGGATTTTGCCAACTATCTAAATTTCAATATCTTCATTTTCTGGCACGGTATTGGCACAGGTAATCAGTGAATACAGCTATTTATATATGGACAGAGAAATTCCCAAAGAAGTATTGCGTCGCGAGCGCCGCAACCTAATCATCAAATGGAGCGCGATAAGCGTGGCCGTTATAGTGGTGATCATAGTGCTGCTGTCGATGATGCGCCGGAGCGTCAACGCCGCCGACCTCACATTCTCCATCGCCGACGTAGGCACGATCGAAACCTCGGTCAACGCCTCGGGTCGAGTGGTGCCGGCTTTCGAAGAGATCATCAACTCGCCGATATCCACTAAGATCGTGGAGGTGTACAGCACCGAGGGCGACAGCGTTGCCGCCGGCACTCCCCTGCTCCTGCTCGACCTTCAGTCGGCTCAGGTGGAGGTGGACAAACTCAACGACGAACGCCGCCGCATGACCTATCAGCTCGAACAGCAGCGTCTGGCCAACCACACCTACCTGTCGTCGCTCGAAATGCAGCTTAAGGTGAAGGAGATGGATGTCAACCGCAAGCGCGTGGAGGTGGTCAACGAACGCCGCCTCGACTCCATAGGCTCCGGCACAGGCGAGAAAGTGCGCGAGGCCGAACTCGCCTACCGCACCGGAGTGCTTGAGCTCGAACAGCTGCGCCAGCAGCTTGTCAACGACCGCCAGGTGAAGGACGCCGAGCTGAAGATGAAGCAGATCGAGATCGACATCTTCGAGAAAAACTATGCCGAGAAGATGCGCACCCTCAACGATGCCCGCATTCTGGCGCCCCGCCCCGCCACACTGACATATATCAACAACAACATAGGTCAGCAGATAGGCCAGGGCGAGAAGGTGGCCGTGATCTCCGACCTGAGCCATTTCAAGGTCGACGCCGAGATAGCCGACTCCTACGGCGACCGCGTAAGCCCCGGAGCGCACGCCAAGGTGCGTCTGGGCAAGACCCAGCTCGACGGCCACGTGAGCAGCGTCACCCCGCTGTCGAAAAACGGTGTGATATCCTTCACGATAATGCTCGACGACGACGACAACCAGCGGCTGCGCTCGGGTCTGCGCACCGACGTGTTCGTGATGTGTGACATCAAGGACGAGGTGGTGCGGATAGCCAACGCCCCGTTCTTCAAGGGACCGGGTGTCTACGACCTTTTCGTGGAGAGCTCCGACGGCGAGCTTGAGAAGCGTCAGGTGAAGCTCGGCGACTCCAACTACGAATACGTGGAGGTGGTGAGCGGCCTGAAGAAGGGCGAGCGTGTGGTGGTGAGCGACATGAGCAACTTCGCCAAATCCGAGCGCCTGAAACTGAACGAATAAAAACCATTAGAAAACATATACACTATGCTGAAACAATTCATCTATGAGCTGAAGAGCGAGCCGGTGGTCACATGGGTGACCATCACCGGCACGGCACTGGCCATATTCCTGATCATGACGGTGGTGATGATGCAGGAGATCAAGACCGCCCCATACTCTCCCGAAAGCCACCGCGACCGTATGCTCCACTGGGGAAGCATGTCGATAACACATGCCGACTGGGGCGACGGGACGTCGAACGGCCCGATGAGCTACTGGGCCTACCAGAATATCATCGAGCCGCTTGAATCGGCCGAAACCTCGACCGCATACGCGTGCATGACCACCACCCACTCGGCGTCTCTGCGCGACCACACTCCGATAAAAGTAGACATACTGCCTACCGACCACCGTTTTTTCGACGTGTTCGACCTGCAGTTCACAGCCGGAAAGCCCTACGACCAAGCTCAGTTTGAAAGCAGCCAGGCTCTGGCCGTGATGACCGAGTCGACCGCCCGGCAGCTCTTCGGATCGGCAGGAGAGGATCTGATCGGAAGCGAATTTCTCATCGACCTCGCCCCCTACCGCCTCATAGGCATAGTCAAGGATGTGTCGCCACTGGCCGATCACGCCTACAGCCAGTTATGGGTGCCGCTGACAGCCACCTCGCTGCTGAAGGACACCTGGAACGACAACTACATGGGCATGCTGTCGTCGACGATACTCGCCCGCGACAAGAGCGACTTCCCAGCCATACTCGCCGAGCTCGACAAGATCAAGGCCAGCGTCAACACTCAGATGAAAGCCGGCATCGGCTACCAGTATGTGTGGCGCAACCGCCCGTACACCACCGAAAAGGACGCTGTGAGCAAGTGGGCCAACGTAGAGCCTGACCTGAAGCAGGCACGGCGCTCGCGTCTGATGGTATATCTGATACTTCTCATCGTGCCGGCCATCAACCTCAGCTCGATGACCCAGAGCCGCGTGAAGCGCCGCATGTCGGAGATAGCCGTGCGCCGCTCCTACGGCGCCACCCGCAGCGGCATCCTCGGCTCCCTGATCATGGAAAACCTGTCGATGACTCTCATCGCCGGCCTGATCGGATTCGGTCTGTCGGTGGCGTTCGCCCTGCTGCTGGCTCCGTCGCTGTTCAACCAGGGCATGAGCGCCACAAGCGCCCCGACCACGGCCTCGCTGCCGATGCTTCTCCACTGGTCGACCCTCGGCATGGCTCTGCTCTTCTGTTTCATCCTCAACCTTCTCTGCACCGGTGTGCCGGCATGGCGCGCCTCGCGGGCAAGCATCGTAAACTCACTTTAACATCATGAAAAAGAAATTACTCCGACAGATGCTCAACGAGTGGCGCACCAACGTGTGGCTTGCCCTCGAATTCCTGGTGGTCAGCGTTGTGCTGTGGTATATCTGCGACTACTTCTATGCGAGCATGCGCACATATTTCGCCCCTCTAGGCTTTGAATACGACCACTGCTACGAGCTGACAATGTATGACATACCCGAAAGCAGCCCGGAATACCGCCCGGAATATGCCGGCGACTCGGCCCAGGCCGAAGCCCGCTACGAGATATTGCGCCGGCTCAAGCAGATGCCTGAGATAGAGGCAGCCGCCTACTCCAACAACGCGCGCCCCTTCAACGGCTCCAACTCCGGCTTCACCATGGGCTACGACAGCGTGAGCGGAAACGGTCTGCGACGCTTCGTCACTCCCGACTTCCCGATCATCTACCGCTACCGCGGAGCCAACGGCGAAAGCCCTGAGGAGCTTGCCCGGCAGCTCGAAGAGGGCAAGGTGCTGCTTTCGGACAACTTCTTCTCGTCAAGTTCGCGCGAGCCTCTTCCGTCGGTCAGGGAGCTGAAGGACGCAGGCAAGAAGATACACTATGTCGACTACAAAATCAACGGCGAGCATCGCGAAGCACAGATAGGATCGGCTCTCGTACCGGTGAGATACGACGAATTCAGCGACTGGAGCGCCTTCGCGCTGCAGGATGTGTGCCGCGACGGCTTCCACCCCGACAAGGCTATGGTGTTGTACTACAACGAGCTTACCATCCGAGTGAAGCCGGAGCATGACCACGACATTGCCGCGAAACTGATGGCAGCCGCCCCCGACTATCTCCATGTGGGCAACAATCTGCTGACCAACGTCAGCTCACTCGACGACATAAGGCGCAACTTCCAGCGCTCCACCACCACCCAGCTACGCAACTATTCCGCAGGCATGGGATTCATGATGATCAACATATTCCTTGGCCTGCTGGGCACCTTCTGGTTCCGTACACAGCAGCGCGTCAACGAGATAGCCATACGCCGCGTGAACGGCGCCACCCGCCGCGGCATCTTCGGCCGGCTCATCGGCGAGGGAGTGCTGCTTCTGGCTCTGGTGACCCCGCTGGCCGTGGCCGCCGACTGCATGCTGACGCACTACGACATCTGCGCATACTACGGGGCGCATCATTCGACGGCACTTCGCATAGCCGTCTGCGCCGGCACATCGTTCGTACTGATGGCGCTGATGGTCATTGCGGGAATATGGTTCCCCGCCCGCCGCGCAATGCGCATCGAGCCGGCCCAGGCCCTATCGATCGACAACTGATCAGACATTATCACACAACAATATTACAAAACAAATAAAACCTCTACAATATGGCAATCATCAATCTCCAGAACGTCAACAAGATCTATCGCACCAACGACATCGAGACCGTGGCTCTCGAAAACGTGAATCTCGAAGTGGAAAAGGGCGAGTTCATATCCATCATGGGTCCCTCGGGCTGCGGCAAATCGACGCTGCTCAACATCATAGGCCTCCTCGACAGCCCCACTTCGGGCAGCGTGGAGCTGTGCCAGACCATGACCGGCACGATGAAGGACCGCGAACTGGCGGCGTTCCGCAACCATAATCTGGGATTCGTGTTCCAGAGCTTCCACCTGATACCGTCGCTCAACGTGATGGACAATGTGGAGCTTCCGCTGATCTACCGCAGCCACGTGAGCGACAAGGAGCGCAAGCAGATGGTGCGCGAGGTGCTCGACCGCGTGGGGCTTTCCCACCGTCTGCGCCACATGCCCGCTCAGCTCTCGGGCGGACAGTGCCAGCGTGTGGCCGTGGCCCGCGCCATTGTGGGCAATCCTGAGATAATCCTTGCCGACGAGCCGACCGGCAACCTCGACTCGAAGATGGGCGCCGAGGTGATGGACATACTCCACCGCCTGAACAAGGAGGATGGCCGCACCATAGTGATGGTGACCCACAACGAGGACCAGGCACGCCAGACCGACCGCATAGTGCGCTTCTTCGACGGCCACCAGATCTGATCCGCCCCACATAAAAGACCTGCTACACATGAAACAAATATGGTATGAACTGAAGTCGCAGCCGGTCATCTCGGCGGTGACGGTCATCGGCACGGCGCTGGCGATGTTCCTGATCATGGTGGTGGTGATGCTCCATCAGGTGACGGTGATAGACCTCGCTCCCGAAACGAAACGCAGCCGCACGCTCTACATGGGGCGCGGCATCCTCGAAGGATTCGGATCAAACGAGAATGTCATACAGAGCAATCTGTCGACAGCCATAGCCGCCGAACTGACCGAATCGCTGGAGGAGGCCGAGGCGACGAGCATCTACTGCCCGTATGTCACGAGCGTACTGGCCAACACCGAGGGGAATCCCACCTTCGCCGCCGACGCAAAGCGCGTGGATGACGGTTTCTTCCGCATCATCGATCTGGAATTCATAGCCGGCAAGCCGTTTGACCGCGCCGATATAATGTCGGATCTGCGCAAAGTGGTGATCACCGAATCGGTGGCGCGTCGGGCTTTCGCGAGCAACGGCGCTGACGTGATAGGCCGCACGCTGCTGATCAACGACGTGCCGCAGGAGGTGGCGGGCGTGGTGGCCGACGTGTCGCCGGTGACCGACGTGGCCTACGCCCAGATATGGATGCCCGTGAGCCTTACGGCGCCCACAGCATCCTGGGGAAACCCCAACATGGGCGACATGCGCACGCTGATAGTGCCCCGTCCGGGGCGTGACGAGTCCGTGAAGGCCGAAGTCAACCGCCGCCTGGCCGTCATCAACACCCGTCTGGCCGCCGACAGCTGCACGCTCTCTCTTGCCGGAGCGCCCTATGATCACGAGCATCACAAAGCCGATGAATACCCGGTGACGCTTCCCGACGTCAACAAAGGTCGCCGCATGCGCTGGATGCTGTTCGGCATACTGCTGCTGATACCGGCCATCAACCTCAGCTCCATGACCCGCAGCCGCCTGCGCCGCAGAGTCAGCGAGATAGGCATACGCCGTGCCTTCGGCTGCACCCGCGGCCGCATCGTAGCCGACATCCTGGCAGAGAACTTCGTGATCACCCTGGCCGGAGGCCTGCTCGGGCTGCTGCTGTGCATAGGGTTCGGAGCGCTGCTTTTCGATGCCATCTACTCCACCGGCCGGTGGACACACTACGCCATGCCGTCGACCCTATCGGCAGGAGCGCTGTTTGACTGGACGCTCGGAGCCTACGCGCTGCTCTTCTGCTTCATACTCAATCTCATCAGCACCGGAGTGCCCGCCCTGCGCGCCTCGCGCATCAACCCGGTGGAGGCCATCAATCAAAAAAAATGACATGAAACGCAAACTTTTACGACAGACACTCAACGAGTGGCGCGCCAACGTGTGGCTGATAGTGGAGATGATCATAGTCAGCGCGATCGTGTGGTATATCAACGACTATCTCTACGTGCATGTGGCCACACGCCTCGAACCGACCGGCTTCGACACCTCCCACACGTATATGGCCGAATTCCGCTATCTGCCTGAGGGGAGCCGCCGCTATACCGACTACGGCGAGGCGACCACCGAGCGCAACCGCGCCGATCTGCTCTCGATCATCGAGGCGATACGCCAGCGGCCCGACGTGGAGGAGGTCAGCCTGTCGGCGAACGCGGAGCCATATTTCCAGAACTTCTACGGAATAGGAGTCTACGTTGTCGACGACACTACAGAGATATCGGTCAACTACCGCCAGATCTCTCCCGAGCATCTGCGCACCATAGGCTACCGGCCGGCCGATGGCTTCACCATCGGGCAGCTTGAGGAGGCATTGCGTCAGGGGAAGCCGCTGATGACCGAGTTTGACAAGAGTTCGCCTCATGTCAGAGGCCACCTCAGCTCCACCGATCTGCTGAACCGTCGAGTGAAACTTCAGACAGACACCTCCGTGACAGCAGCCATAGGCGGACTGCTCAAGCCGGTGAAACGCACCAATATCGAATCCGGATGCTACATCAGCTATTTCGAGCCGATCGACATGGATCAGCTCGAACCACGGCCCAACTACAAGATCAACATCAGGGTGAGGCCCGAAGCCGAAAGCCGCTTTCCCGACAGCTTCAACGCCGACCGCGAACGGCTCTACCGCCGCGGCAACACCTACATTTCGGACATCAGGTCCTACTCGCAGATACGCGACACGGCCGACAGCGACAATCTGGTGACGATACGTAAATACGTGGCGGTGATGGTGTTCATGCTGGTAAGCGTGTTTTGGGGTCTGCTGGGCACATTCTGGTTCCGCACACAGCAGCGCACCCCGGAGATAGCCATACGCAAGGTCAACGGCGCCACCGACCGGTCGGTGTTTGGCCGCCTGATCAGCGAAGGCCTTCTTATGCTCGCCGTGGCGACCATCCCGGCTCTGCTGATCGACTGGCAGCTCTGCCACTATGAGCTGAACACCGTGTATGGCGCGCAGGGCTACTTCAGCCCCGGACGCTTCGCGCTGACGGCGGGGGCTACCGCCGCTCTGATGGCTCTGATGGTGGCAGGCGGCATCTGGTTTCCGGCCTACAAGGCCACGCGCATCGAGCCGGCCCGCGCCCTGGCCGACGAGTGAACGACGCTGACCGCGACAAATTTCAAACCCGTTTTTTCAAACCCGAATCCTATGCGATCAACACTGAGAATCGCCCTTCTGGCAGCCTGTACGGCCACGGCAATGACCGTGGCCGCCCAGAGCGCCGCCACCGACACCGTCAGGCTGACGCTCGACGACGCCATAGCCCGCGCACGCACCCACAGCGTCAATGCGGCCGTGGCGCTCGACGAGCTGCGCTCGGCCTACTGGCAATACCGCACCTACCGGGCCGAACTGCTCCCGGAGGTGAACCTGACGGCCACCGTGCCCTCCTACCACAAGCAGTATTCGTCGTATATGAACGCCGACGGCACCTACTCGTTCGTGCGCAACAACTTCCTGCAGATGAACGGCGGCCTGTCGATCACGCAGAACGTGTGGCTCACCGGCGCGCAGCTGTCGGTCAACACCTCGCTCGACTGGCTCCGCGAACTGGAGGGTGATCCCTACAACCGGTTCATGACCATCCCGGTGGCGCTGACGCTATCGCAGCCGATCTTCGGCGTCAACACCGTCAAGTGGGACCGCCGCATAGAGCCGGTGCGCTACGCCGAGGCCAAGGCGGCGTTTCTGACGGCTACCGAGACGGTGGCCATGTCGGCCATCAACTACTATTTCAACCTGCTCATGGCCAAGGAAAACCTCGAGATAGCCCGCCAGAACCACGCCAACGCCGCCAAGCTCTACGAAGTAGCGCGCGAGAAGCGGCAGATGGGTCAGATCAGCGAGAACGACCTGCTGCAGATGGAGCTGAACCTGCTCAACGCCCGCTCCGACATGACCGACTGCGAGTCGGAGCTGAAGAGCAACATGTTCACCCTGCGGTCGTTTCTCGACCTGGAGCCTACGGTGGAGATAGAGCCGGAGATACCGACGGGCATCCCGGTGGTGGAGGTGACCTATGCCGACGCTCTCGAAAAGGCTCTGGCCAACAACAAGTTTGTGCGCAACCTGCGCCGCCGGCAGCTCGAAGCCGACTATGAGGTGGCCAAGGCCAAGGGCAATCTGCGCCAGATATCGCTCTTCGCGCAGATAGGCTATACCGGCACCGACCACCGCGTTTCGGACGCCTACCGTCGCCTCAAGGACAACCAGGTGGTGGAGATAGGCCTGAGCATACCGCTCATAGACTGGGGCAAACGCCGCGGACAGGTGAAGGTGGCCGAGAGCAACCGTCAGGTGACGGAGAGCCGCCTGCGTCAGGAAACGATGAACTTCAATCAGGATCTGTTCATACTCGTGGAGCGCTTCTGCAACCAGCAGCAGCAGCTCGCCATAGCCGACAAGGCCTCCGAGATAGCGCAGCGCCGCTACGACACCAATGTGGCCACTTTCATGATAGGCCGCATCTCCACGCTCGATCTCAACGACTCGCAGGTGAAGAAGGATCAGGAGCGCCAGGCCTACGTCAACGAACTTTACCGCTACTGGTATTACTACTATCAGCTGCGGTCGATCACGCTGTGGGACTACACGCGCTCTACGGGCATCGACGCCGACATAGACCGTCTGCTCAAAAACTGACCTCCCCAGGAGCATGAATATGACAATGGGCTGACCTCCCGGTCAGCCCATTGTCATTTACACATAGTACTTAACGTCAGTGGATTTTATCTGAATGAAATATTAGCTTGTATGAAAAAGTTGTTGCTGTAGTTCTTGTTCTTGCACTGCAAAGGTATGATAATTTTTCAATATTATACAGCAATGAAAACCATGTTGTTAAACATAGTTTTTCGTTGCGATTTCTAAAAATAAGTTACAAACTGAAAGTTTCGTCGGTTTTAGGGCTTTTTTGCTTACAATTTTTAATAGTTCGGGTGGTTTTGTTCAAAAAAAAGCAACAATTAATTTTTGTTAAACCCCGGAAGGAGGGGGAGAGGGTGGACCGGGGAGTGGTCGGAGACCACGCAACTTTGGTAAGCCCCGCCATGGCGCGCGTAGCAGCGCCTTGGTGGGGGGCAGGAGAGGGACGGGCGGCTTCTTCGTAGATGAGCCGACATCAAGATCGGGCATAATTATGAGTTGACTGTCCCTGCGGCTCATCTACGAAGATCCGCTTAGCGGGCGAGCATACTACCCCACCAAGGCGCCGCTACGCGCGCCATGGCGGGGTTTACAGAGGTCGGTGGTCTACGACCATCCCCAAGCCGCCGGGGCGAGAGGGTGGGGGCAGGAGCGCTATGTGCGAGCGGGCAGACGGTAACCGGGGTTCGGAGAGGAGCGCGGGCGACGCGAGGCGATAGCGAGCGGTGACCACGCGAGGCGGAGACCCCGGAGCACGGCGGGGGCACGACGCAGCGCGGCGAGTCCCGGAGGGTACGAGGCCGCGCCACGCGTCAGCACAGGGAGGAGAGGATAGAGCGGGGCATACGGCAGTAGGTGAGCCGGCGCGGTGACGCAGGGAGAGCGGAACCGCGGACGGCTACCCATCCGGCAGGAAGGAGAGCCGGCGGGGTGGGTATGCTGTTTTTATGTGAGTTAGATGCTGAATATATGCAGAGAGGCGGAGAGAGGGCGATGGGTGGCGTTGTCGACTATTTGTAAACAGTAGTGTACCCCCCCTAATACACTTTTACAATTTGGTTAAAAATTCTGCCCTTGCGGACAACGGATTTGGCATGGCACTAATTTAGCATCCGCTATTTTGAATCGATGCAGATGCACCGATATCTGTGCTACATATACTACCGACATACATTTCATATACATTTATACAAATTAAAAACAGGACGATTATGAAACGACTTCTACTCACCCTTCTCGGGGTGGCAGCTCTCTGTGGCCTATCGCCACACCCCGCCACCGCCCAGGAAACAAACGACGATGCGCCGCTGAAAAAGACTATCAGTTTCAGCAGAAGTCCTAAAGGTGACAAAATTTACTACAAGAACCCGACCAGCGGTGAATGGGAAGAGAAAGGTTCAGCAGCCTTCAAACTTGCAAAGACTAAAGCCCAAGGCACCGAATTCATCAAAGTAGGCGATATAATCTTCGAAATCTGTAAGACATCCACATGCGGAACTAATGTTCTCGAAGTTGCCACAGACACGACAAGAGCCCTTGGACTATATATAGGCACCAAATTCCGAGTGTATCCCGACCCCGAAAAATACAAAATGGATGACGGATCATCTGCAAAGACATATAGCATCACGCTATACTCCATGGGACAGAACCAAACTAATACATTTCCTATGGCATTTTTTGGAGGACGTAACATAACCACCTGCTTCAACGCTTCAACTGAAAAATACGACATCAGCATAACCAATACTGCTGAAAGCAAAAAAATAGATACGAAGAACCCCGGGCCAAGACGATGTATCAGTTTCGGATGCGGAACCGGAATGTCAGCAGACACAGACAAATGGATCACCCTCGAAAAACCATCTCAAAAAAACCTATTATATTACGTTACTGGAACATCAACCTTCCCTGAAAATGGAACTACTACCAACAAATCCAAAACATACAACGGGAATGCCGTTCTTGCCTATATCAGCGGCGTGGAGCTTGAGATTTCGACAGATGCCCCCAACCCGCCTGCCTCACCGGTTATTACCACCAATCTTGAGAACAACAAATTCACCGACGGCAAATGGCTTTCACGCTTGCCTATAACCATCACTATGGCATCGCAGACCGATGACTACACCGACCATACGATCAAATATATCGAGTCAAAGACACAACTTGATGACGTCACGACTATCGACTGGACTGCCGATAATGTAAAGACGTACACAGCACCATTTGAATCGGTCGAGAGCGCGTATTATTATGCACGCGTTGAGTCGCCATACAAAGATACGACATATGCATCGGAAGTCGCTCAGATCGCGACCAAAGTAATCCATCCCAAGGTTATATCGGATCTTGCCGAGTTGCACAAGCTCGAGAACAATGGCGAGATTGTGCTGCTCGACATGCCCCTGCTGATAAGAGCGCACACCCTCGTATATCCTCAGGATAACAACAACAAGTACACCAACGCTGTTTATGTCCGCGACGTCAACGGAGTCGCAGTCAAACTAATATCCCGGCGTGCCAAACAAGCGGATCCATATTTTCCTATCAACACCTTCTCACCACAAAATTATGGTTCCAACATGTCAAAGCCGGTATTGAGTTTGATGAAACCCAACATGGTCATAGGCAAATATTACTACAACGACGGGGAAAATCCGGTGATCGTAGTGCGCGACATGACATCCCAGGAGCCTGAAGATTATTATCCTTTGCTTGGCACAGAAGCCCAGGTTCCGTATCAGGACAATGAACAGGAATTCAGTCAATTCGGTTTTACTGACACACAGATCAAAGGATTCATAGGATTTCATGAAACCGACGACATCACGCCCGACCTCTTTGGAAAGGCAGTCATAGTAAGAGGACTTACCGACTGGAACAGCACCGACAACTCATTCCGTCTGTCAAAAGCCACAGGCGAAAAGAGAATCGCCATCCGCTACGGTTCGACGACAAAAGGTGCTCTCGGAGCTGCCGGTCTCGGAAATTTTAGATGGAATACACCTTCGGATGAAGAAATCAATGCTCTAACCACCACTGAAACCTACAGCATGGTCGCCATCGTGGAATATGACCCGGACACGAAGACCTATTATCTCGCCCCCCGATCAGGCAACATCTATGCTCCGTTTCCAACACCTGAAATCAATATCAACGATGTCGACAAGCATAAATATCAAGAGATCGTTGAGGCCGACGGCTCCAAAGCGTGGCAGTACACACATGACAGCAAGGACGGCAGAATCGAACTGTCGTTCAATATAAAAGCTCCGTCGACATCCGAAACTGTTCCGGCGTTCACATTCACAATAGAAGACAACAACGGCAAAAGCATCTACTCCGGAACTTCATCCGAAACTTCATCCCACATATGTTCATTTGACACCCGCGATCTGAAATTCGACCAAAACACAGGCAGCACCACCGTCTATGCATATGCCTACGCGACAAACCCTCAATACAACAGGACAAATGAGGGCGACAAACTGAAGATTGTGATCCGCGACGCTGTGCAGACCGGCCCGGAGGTAGTGTCGATCGAGGAATTCCGCAAAAAGATTCAGGAGGGCACGCTCAGCACTGACCAAGCATGCTACGTGAGATTCAACGGACGATTCGCCGTCGTTGCCCGCAACGGAAAGATACTGCAGCTGCGCGATGTCGACAAGGATCTGCCGCTCAATCCGGCCAATGCCGGCGACACAGTCACAGCGTTCAAGGACTCGTATATTCTCGTACATGACAATGACAACTGGCAATACAAATATACTGAAAGCAGCAGGACAGGATTCCCCGTCACCTATGCCGCCTATGGAGGCAACGAGTTATGGAACTATTATGGCAGAGGAATAAAAGTCGGCGATGAGATCCGCAAGTTCATAGGCAAAGTCACCATCGACAATGCCGGCAATCTCGACGTAGACCTCACCGGACTCGGCAACTTCTTCGCATCCTCGGCTCTTTTCACTCACCACACCGACAGTCCCTTTGCAGGAGAAGTATCCGTACCCGGCTACGTACAAGGCACTCCCAGGTTCATCCCTTATATGGCCTTACGCGATTCTGACGGCAAACCTGTGACCGATAAGGATGGAAATCCGGTAATGGGCGAGAACAACTGCGTAAACCGCTCCGTAACGGTGGCTCTCAGCACGCTTGAAGAGCATCCCGACAACCACCCCGAAAAGATAACCCTCACGGACGATCTGCTCGACGCCGAGATGAATGTCATGAAGGTGCAGGTGGCCAAAGCTGATGCATCCGACGACTACACCGCACAGTTCACCGCCGACGGAGTGACGCTGCTCTGGGATATGTTCGGCACCGACCAGGCTCCCTCAGAGCCGGAAACCGAAGCCGTAATGGCGCTCGCCGACGAAGCCGACGACACCACTGCCGGCGATGACACCGCCGAGCCGGCGAAGAGCCTTAAAGAGCAGCTCGCCGACCATCTGGCAGCCGGAACAGAGCACTTCAACGTCATCGGCATACTCCGCAAGCACACCGACGGCAAATATGCCATACAGGTGGAGAAGCTCGAACCCACGCCCGCAGACCGCCCCGCACGCTTCTTTGCCGACGGGGTTGAGATCAAGGGTGAATCATATGAGTTCATCAAACGTATGGATCTGACAACCGACACTCCCGACGGAGCTGTCATAAAGATGACCGTCGGAGATGGCACACAGGAGGCCTACGATCCGGAAAAGCTCAAGGGCATAGATGCCGACACCAAGGTGATGATCAAACGCTCCACACCGGGAGTG
>Ga0137307_100405_pt1 | contig 59675 bp, 55 predicted proteins | sample NAcewD2O_March_2_FD_97180 | JGI IMG/M metagenome (GOLD analysis project Ga0137307, IMG submission 97180) | Mouse cecal microbial communities from Vienna, Austria - N-Acetylglucosamine amended D2O_March | ecosystem: Host-associated > Mammals > Digestive system > Large intestine > Cecum | place... | reverse complement strand
GGCCTTCCCAATGTAGGGAAAAGCACCTTATTTAATTCTTTAACAAAGGCGGGGGCAGAATCGGCAAACTACCCATTCTGCACTATCGACCCTAATGTGGGAATCGTGCCGGTGCCCGACGAAAGGCTGAAGCTTTTGGGAGATATGTATCATTCCAAAAAGGTTACCAATGCGGTCATTGAATTTGTGGATATAGCGGGGCTTGTGAAAGGCGCTTCCAAAGGGGAAGGGCTGGGAAACCAGTTTCTAAGCAATATCAGGGAGGTGGATGCAATCGTCCATGTGGTGCGCTGCTTTGAAGACGACAATGTGGTGCATGTGGATGGGAGCGTGGACCCTTTAAGGGATATTGAAACCATCAATCTGGAATTGATCTTTTCCGACATCGAGATTCTGGAAAGAAGGATTGCAAAGACGGCAAAGGGAGCCAGGATGGATAAAAACCTTGCAAAGGAGTTAAAACTATTGGAAAGGGTTAAGGCCTATCTGGAAAACGGGGAACTTGCCATTACCTTTGAAACGGAGGACGAGGATGAAGAGGCATGGTTTGCGGAATATAATCTTTTAACTGCCAAGCCGGTTATTTTTGCCGCCAATGTAGGAGAAGATGACCTGGCTGATGACGGGGTATCCAACCAACAGGTTGGTAAGGTCCGTGAATTTGCGAAAAAGTGCGGCAGCGAGGTGTTTGTGATCTGTGCCCAGATCGAACAGGAAATTGCTGAACTGGATGATGATGAAAAGGCTATGTTCTTAGAGGATTTGGGACTTGAGGAATCAGGACTGGAAAAGCTGATCAAGGCGTCCTATAAGCTTCTGGGACTTATCAGCTATCTGACTGCGGGAGAGGATGAAACAAGGGCGTGGACCATTAAGGTGGGAACCAAGGCGCCGCAGGCCGCAGGGAAGATACATTCCGACTTTGAAAGAGGCTTTATCAAAGCAGAGGTTGTGAATTATAAGGATTTGTTAGAGCTTGGCTCCCTTGCGGCGGCAAGAGAGAAAGGGCTTGTGGGAATGGAAGGAAAGGAATACGTGGTTCAGGACGGCGATGTGATTCTCTTCCGATTCAATGTGTAGTTTTTTAAAAGGAGCAAAAAATAAATGACAGATGTTATGGGTAATATGGATATTGCCTTTCCAAACCTTCATATTTATTTATCCAACGTGCCTAAAAGCATTTCGATTTTCGGCTTCGAAATCGCATTTTACGGGATTATCATTGCTATAGGCGTGTTTTTAGGCTTTTTGCTGGCGTCTAAGGAAGGAAAAAGGATGGGACAGCCTGATGATCTGTGGTGGGATTTCAGCATTTGGGCGATTATATTTTCGGTTTTGGGCGCCAGAATTTATTATGTGATTTTTTCCTGGGATGTATACAAGAACAACCTGCTGGAGATTTTTCATTTAAGAAATGGCGGTCTGGCCATTTACGGTGCGGTTATTGGAGGTTTTCTCACATTGTATGTATTTTCCCGAATGAAAAAACAGTCGTTTTTTCAAATGGCTGATGCAGGCGTGTTCGGACTTTTGGTGGGACAGATTATCGGACGTTGGGGAAACTTCATGAACAGAGAGGTTTTCGGCGGCTATTCCGACGGACTCTTTGCTATGCGGCTTCCTATTGAAGCGGTAAGGGCGGCGGATATTTCGCCTCAAATTGCTTCCAACATTGTTCAGGGGACCAACTATATTCAGGTTCATCCCACCTTTCTCTATGAAGGGGCGCTCAATCTGGGCTTGCTGCTTATTATGTGGGCATACAGAAAGCATAAGAAATTCGACGGGGAAATGATTCTCTGGTATTTGGGAGGATATGGCATTATCCGCTTTTTTGTGGAGGGAATCCGTACGGACCGGCTGAAAATCGGACATACGAACATTGCCGTATCCCAGCTTTTAGGAGGCGTTCTTTTTGTCCTGTCGGTAAGCTTTGCGGTTGTGATACATTTAGGCTTACGGGGAAGAATCAAGCTTCCCTCGTTTTTGGAGTCTGTGGGGAGGAAAGTGGAGGAAGAATCAAAAGAAGCTTCAATGACAGAAAAGTAATGAAAAAAATTTTAAAAAATATGTTCTGAGGACTTTCCCACATATTGTTCTGAAATAAATACAAAAATACCATATATGGTAAGAAATATAAAAAATGGCTTTGCAAACGTCTTGCAAAGTCTTTTTTTCGCGCTTTTTTCGCAAAAAATATTCCTTGTCAAAACCAAAATTCTAAGCTATTATAGAACGTAAGTGGTGGAAAGTGGTAGAAAGTGCCACGTAATCCCTAAAAAGTGGAAGATTGGTTCCGGCAGTGTATCCGGGTGGTTGGGCAGGTGATGAAAGTATGTTCATGGGCGAGTATAACCATACAATTGATGCCAAGGGCAGACTGATCATTCCTTCCAAGTTTCGCGATACGCTGGGTAATGAGTTTGTTGTAACAAAAGGGCTGGAAGGATGTCTATTTGTATTTGAAAGATATGAATTCGACTCTTTTATAGACAAGCTGAACGAAAAATCCGATCTGGAAGCCAATGTCCGTAAGATTAAGCGTTTTTTTATTTCCGGCGCCCAGGAGGTGGATGTGGACAAGCAGGGGAGAATTCTTCTGCCCGCCGTTTTAAGGGAGCATGCTTCTTTGGAAAAGGATGTGGTGTTTGCAGGCGTTGGAGGCCATGTTGAAATCTGGGACAAGAGCAGATGGGATGAAATTTCCGCTTATGACGATATTAATGATATTGCTGAGGAATTGGCGGCCTTTGGAATATCCTTTTAAAAGAACGGAGCGTTCATGAAGTTTTCACATAAATCGGTTTTATTGAATGAAACAATTGAAGGACTGCGTATAAAACCGGAAGGCATTTATGTGGATGGAACCTTAGGCGGCGGCGGACATGCATTGGAGGTCGTAAAAAGGCTTGAGGGAAAAGGACGGTTTTTTGGCATCGACCAGGACGAGGCTGCTATAGAAGCGGCCACAGAGAGGCTTGGCGATCATATGGGGAAAATTACCCTGATCCGCGACAATTACGAGAATGCGGTTTCCCGATTGAAGGAACAAGGGATTTGTGGTGTAGACGGGATTGTTCTGGATTTGGGAGTATCCTCCTACCAGCTGGATACGGTGGAGCGGGGATTTTCCTACAAGTACGATACCGCTCTGGATATGAGGATGGATACAAGACAGGCCTTAAGCGCAAAGGAAATCGTAAACGGTTATTCCCAGAAGGATCTTGCAAGGATTATCAGGGATTACGGAGAAGACAAATTTGCCAACAATATAGCTAAGCATATTGTGGCTGCAAGGGAAAAGGAAGAAATCGAAAGCACTTTTCAGCTGAATGAAATTATCAAAGGAGCAATACCCGCTAGAATGCGGGAAAAGGGAGGACATCCTTCCAAACGGGCCTTTCAGGCCATAAGAATTGAATGTAACAGAGAATTGGAAGTATTGAAAAATTCTTTAGAGGAGATGATTGCGTTTTTAAATTCGGGAGGAAGAATATGCATCATTACTTTTCACTCTTTGGAAGACCGCATTGTAAAATCTGCATTTAAAAGGCAGGAGAATCCATGCACCTGCCCGCCGGAGTTTCCCGTGTGTATGTGTGGTAAGCAGTCTCTGGGGAAGGTTATTACCAGAAAACCGGTAACGCCGACGGATGAAGAGCGGGAGGAAAACAGCCGTTCCAAAAGTGCAAAGCTGAGAATATTTGAGAGGGTATAAGTGAGTTTTCAGAAAGTATATGGGGAATAAAGTATGGGAAAATATTATGAAAAAGCAGGCCGCACGCAGAACAAAGGCGGAAATATGCGCAAAAGCTATGGCAGAAGCGGCGGATACGGGGAATATTATATTGACGGTTCCACTGTCAGAAAAATAGACGTAAGAAGGGAGATTAAAGAAGCTCCTCTTAAAAGAACCAGCGCTGCAGTTCGTAGAAACAGGGAAAAAGCCGTACATATGAATATCGGCTATGTGCTTTTCCTGGCAGCGGGATTATGCGCAGCATCGGTAATCTTAATCGGTTATATCAGACTCCAGGCAGAAAATACCGCAATGCTGGAAGCAATCGCAAAAAAGGAAAGTACTTTGAATTCCATGAGAATGGAAAATGACGAAGAATACAGCAGAATTATTTCTTCTGTTGATTTGGAATACATAAAGGATGTGGCAATCAACCAACTTGGTATGAGATATGCTGAGGAAGGTCAGATTGTAGAAGTAGAGACCCAAGGCGATGATTACGTAAGGCAGCATCAGGAAATGCCATAAGCAGGAGTGGTTGAAGTGAGAAGCAGTAAAGTACGTCCGGTACATTCCCGGAAAATAGATACGGAAAATGAAAAAAAGGGAAAGAGGTTTTCCTTAAAAATGCAGAAAAAGCTGGTAGTATTGTTTATGGCAGTACTGCTGGCTTTTGTGACATTAAGTGTCCGGCTTATTATGATCAATAAAGAAAACGGGGAGAATTACAAGAAGCAGATTTTGTCCCAGCAGACCTATGACAGCAAGACGCTTCCTTATAAGAGAGGAGATATTCTGGACGCCCAGGGCAGTAAGCTGGCATACAGCGAAAAGGTATATAATCTGGTTGTGGATTCCAAAATGATTTTACAGTCAAAGGATGCCTTAGAGCCTACGCTGGCGGCATTAGACGCATGTTTCCATGTGGATATTGAAGAAATGCGCAAATATATTGTGGACCATCCCTCCAGTCAGTATTATGTGGTCTTAAAGCAGTTGTCCTATGAAGAAATCGCACCTTTCCAGGAAATGCAGAATAATAAAAAGGAATATCCCAATATCAAGGGCGTATGGTTTGAAGAGGAGTATAGAAGGGTATATCCTTATGGAAGCCTTGCCTGTGATGCGATCGGCTTTACCACGGCGGATAATGTGGGAGCCTTCGGACTGGAAGAGTATTACAACGATATTTTAAACGGAACAAACGGAAGGGAATACGGTTATCTGGCAGAGGGCTCTAATCTGGAAAGAACCACGAAAGCCGCAAAGGACGGTAAAATCATTGTTTCTACGATTGACGCCAATATTCAGGGGATTGTGGAAAAATATATAGCCCAGTGGAATCATGAGCACGAAGGAGAAAATGCCTACCGGGCGGGAGAGCTGGGAAGCTACAATACGGGAGTTATTGTTATGGATCCCAGAAACGGCGAAATACTGGCAATGGCAGGCTATCCGGCGTTTGATTTAAACAACCCCCGTTCTTTAAGCGGGAACGGACTGTATACCAGCGAAGAAATCGGGGCAATGGATAATGATGCCTATTATGAAGCCTTGAACGAGTTGTGGAGAAATTTTTGTATTTCCGATACCTTTGAGCTGGGCTCTACGGCAAAGTCATTAACGATTGCAGCGGCTCTTGACAGCGGGTGTATAAACGGTACGGAGCAATATTATTGCAGCGGTGTTTATGAGGTAAGCGGTCATAAGATTAAATGTAACAGGAGGATCGGACATGATATGCTTTCTGTTTCCGGCGCTTTGGAGCAGTCCTGTAATGTTGCCCTGATGCAGATCGGGCAGTCAATGGGAGCCGATCTTTTCATGGAGTATATTTCCAATTTTAATATGGGATTAAAAACGAATATTGATCTGGCGGGCGAAGCCAGAACAGATACCCTGGTTTACGATCCGGCAAACATGGTGGCGTCTGACCTTGCCATTTCTACCTTCGGACAGGGGTATAATGCAACCATGATTCAGATGGCGGCAGCCTTTTGTTCGGTTATAAACGGAGGATATTATTATCAGCCTCATATGGTAAAGGAAATCCGAAATCCGGACGGGAGTACCGTCGAAAAAATTGACGGGCGCGTTTTGAAACAGACCATTTCCGAAAGTACATCACAAACCATGAGAGGCTATCTTGCCAACGTATGTTCCATAGGTACGGGAAATCATGCGGTTCCGGCGGGATATCTCATTGGCGGAAAAACCGGCACGGCGGAGATGTATCCCCGTAAAACCGGTAATTATGTGGTTTCTTTTATCGGCTTTGCTCCCATAGACGATCCCCAGGTAGTGGTTTATGTGGTTATCGACAGGCCCAATGTGCAGGAGCAGCCGTATTCTAGCTTTGCCCAGGAAATCGCAAAAAACATTTTTACGGAAATACTTCCTTATCTTCAGATTTTCCGCACGGAGGAAATTTCCGAGGAGGATGAACAGCATTTGATAGATTTAGGAATCATTCCCGGAAAAGTAGGGGAGACGCCGGAGGATGAGGAAGGAGAAGAAGGAGAAGGCGGCGAAGGAGAGGAGCCTGAGGAGGGCGGCGAAAACGAAGCGCCTCCTTTGGAGACGGACCCGGAGACGGGATATGTAAAGGACCCCAATACAGGGCAATGGTTATATCCCGATACCTATGAGCCTGTGGATCCTACAGCTTCCTGTCTGGACGGCATTGGCGCTATGGTGGATGAAAATGCGAATCCTGTTATGGGAGAGGGCTCTTTGAGGCAGTAAATTGCTAAACGTACTGGGTATGGGAACGGAAAAAGGTAAAACAGCATAAGAAAAAAGTATGGTAGGCAGTCTATGAAGCCAACAGGAAAATTGTATAGGAATAACCTCTGTAAAAGCTTAATAAATTAGTATTAAAAGAAAAGCTTAGAGGAAGTCTTTGAAAGGGTATCAGATCTATCATAAAAGAAAAATCGTATTTGTATTTTTTGTAGTAGTGCTTGTTATGCTGGGGCTGTGCGGGAGAATTTTTTATCTGATGGTTCCCTGTTCCGAATATTATACCCAGAAGGCTTTGGAGCTTCACGAAAGGGAACGGAGCATCAAGGCCGCAAGAGGCAGGATTTTAGACAGGAACGGAGTGGTTCTGGCGGACAACCGGACGGTCTGTACCATTTCAGTCATTCATTCCCAGATTGAGGATCCGGAGACGGTTATCAGTCTATTAAGCGAAAAGCTGGAAATGGATGAGGAGAGCGTCCGGAAAAGGGTGGAAAAGGTCTCGTCCATTGAACGAATTAAGAGTAATGTGGACAAATCCATCGGAGATGAGATCAGAGAATGTAATCTGGCGGGAGTAAAGGTAGATGAGGATTATAAGCGTTTTTACCCCTATTCGACTCTGGCAAGCAAGGTCTTGGGGTTTACCGGAGGGGATAATCAGGGCATTGTAGGTCTGGAAGTAAGATATGAGGACTATCTGAAGGGAATCGACGGTATGATTCTTACAGTGACCGATGCCAAGGGCGTTGAGATAGATACGGCGGGAGAAGGCAGAATAGAGCCCATAGCGGGAAATGACCTGACCATAAGTCTGGATATGAATATCCAAAGCTATGCCACCCAGCTTGCCCTTCAGGCCATGGAAGCCAAGGAGGCGGACAGCGTTTCCATTATTGTCATGAATCCTCAAAACGGCGAGATTCTTGCCATGGTTAACGTGCCGGAATATGATTTGAACAATCCCTTTGACCTGCAAAGCGTTTACGGGGAAAAAACGCCGGAGGTGCTTGCCCAGGTATCGGGCAACACTACGGAAGCGGCAAACGGAATGTGGCGCAACGGCTGCATTAACGATACCTACGAACCGGGCTCCACTTTTAAGGTCATAACTGCGGCGGCAGGGCTGGAGTCAAAGGCGGTAACCATAGAGGATCAGTTTTCCTGCCCGGGCTACTGTATCGTGGAGGACAGGAAAATCCGCTGCCACAAAACCCAGGGACACGGGTCGGAAACCTTTTTGACCGCAACCATGAATTCCTGTAACCCGGTTTTTGTCAATGTGGGACTTAGGGTGGGAATTGACAGATACTATGAATATTTTAAGCAGTTTGGGTTACTAAATAAAACAGGAATCGATTTGCCGGGAGAAGCGGCAACCATCATGCACAAAAAGGAAAATATGGGACTGGTAGAGTTAGCCACGGTTTCCTTTGGGCAGTCCTTCCAGATCACGCCCATTCAGCTTGTAACCACCATAAGTTCTTTGGTAAACGGTGGGAAAAGGGTAACGCCTCATTTCGCTCTTTCCCTGGAAGACCCTTCCACGGGCAATATCAGAAAGTTTAACTATGAGGTAAAGGAAGGGATCGTGTCGGAGGAAACATCAGAGCTTCTTCGGTTTATGCTGGAAAAGGTTGTTTCCGAGGGCGGAGGGCAGAAGGCCTATATCGAAGGCTATTCCATTGGAGGGAAAACCGCTACCAGCCAGACCCTTCCAAGGGGCAGCGGAAAGTATATTGCATCCTTTATCGGCTTTGAGCCGGCGGATAATCCACAGGTTATCGCCGTTGCAATCATTAATAATCCCAAGGGCGTTTATTATGGGGGTCAGATTGCGGCGCCTGTTGTAAAAAAACTGTATGAAAATATTCTTCCCTATTTGGAGGGAATCCAGTATAATTAACAGTGGATAAACGGAAAGGAAATGAGAAAAATGTATCAGGAGATTGTTTTACCAACATTAATATCGTTTGCCATAAGCGTTATACTGGGACCTGTATTGATCCCCTTTTTGCGCCGATTAAAGGTAGGGCAGACTGTCAGGGACGAAGGACCCCAGAGCCATCTGAAAAAGAGTGGGACTCCTACTATGGGTGGGCTCTTGATCCTGACGGCAATGACGGTTACATCCCTGGTTTATATGAGAAAATATCCGGACATTCTGCCTATTTTATTTTTAACTCTGGGGTTCGGGCTGATCGGTTTTCTGGATGATTATATCAAGGTAGTGCTGAAACGTTCCATGGGACTTCGGGCGTGGCAGAAATTCGGTCTGCAGATTATTGTTACTGCGGTCTTTGCTTTTTACCTTCATCAATATACCAATGTGGGTATGGCATGGAGGATTCCCTTTATGTCGGGACAGTATGTGGATTTTGGAATCTTTAATATTCCTTTAATTTTTATTGTAGTGCTGGGAACGGTTAACGGGACCAATTTTACGGACGGCCTGGATGGGCTTGCCACTAGCGTAACCATACTGGTAGCCACGTTTTTTACGGTATGCGCCATCGGCTTAAATGCGCCTATTACTCCGATTACCTGTGCGGCAGTAGGAGCCCTAATGGGATTTCTGCTTTTTAACGGCTATCCCGCCAGCGTTTTTATGGGAGATACCGGCTCTCTGGCATTGGGGGGGTTTGTGGCGGCATGTGCCTACATGATGCAGCTTCAGCTGTTTCTCGTAATCGTAGGCTTTATCTATGTGGCGGAAGTGGCAAGCGTTATGCTTCAGGTATCCTACTTTAAGCTGACAGGCGGAAAGAGAATTTTTAAGATGGCGCCGATACATCATCATTTTGAATTGTGCGGCTGGAAGGAAACAAAGGTTGTAAACATATTTTCCGTTGTGACAGCTATTTTATGCCTGATCGGCTTTCTGGCGCTTTGACGTCTAAATATGGATGAGAAGGAGAGGTTCATGGCATCCGGAAAAAAGAAAAAAATTAAAAATCAGAATTTCTTTGATTATACCTTGCTGTTTGTGGTTATATTCCTGATTATTTTCGGGCTGGTTATGATGTATTCCTCCAGTACCTATGATGCGGCATCCGACCATAACGGAGATTCCGCATTTTATCTGCGCAGACAGTTGTTTGCCACTGTTTTAGGCGTATTTGTCATGGCGGCAACTATTTTGATCGATTACCATATCTGGGAAAGGTTCGCATTTCCCGGACTCTTAATTTCTTTTGTTTTGGTTATTCTGGTTTTAACGCCTTTAGGTATTGAAGCCAACGGAGCCAGACGATGGATCGGAATCGGTCCTTTGTCCCTGCAGCCGGCAGAGGTTGTGAAGATAGAGATCATTCTGTTCTGTGCTGTGCTTATTAATAAGGTAAATAAAAAATACATAACCACTATTAAAGGAATGGCTGCCATATTGCTGGTTCCGGTTATTTTTGCCCTGATGCTGTGGAAGATTACCAGTAATTTAAGTTCAGCGATTATTGTGGCTGGAATTGCCGTTGTTATGCTTTTTGTTGCTGATTCTGATTATTCCAAATATATTATCGCAGCCCTTTTGGTAATTGCGCTGGCGGCAATTGTTATTTATGTAGCCACTCATTGGGAGGGAGACAGCTTTCGCCTAAAAAGAATTGAGACCTGGTTAGATCCGGAGTCCGATCCGTCGGATAAAGGCTTTCAAACATTACAGGCATTATATGCCATTGGTTCCGGAGGGATTTTCGGAAAGGGCTTAGGGGCCAGTATGCAGAAGCTGGGATTTCTTCCCGAGGCCCAGAACGATATGATTTTCTCCATAATTTGTGAGGAGCTGGGGTTATTCGGCGCTTTGGCGGTTATCCTTTTGTTTGTTCTTCTGATTTGGAGATGTATGGTCATTGCAAATAACGCGAAGGATTTATTCGGCGCTATGCTGGTGGTGGGGGTTATGGCCCATTTTGCCATTCAGGTCATTTTAAATATCGCCGTTGTTACCAACACCATGCCCAATACCGGAATTTCCCTTCCTTTTATCAGCTACGGAGGCACATCGGAAATGTTTTTGATGGCGGAAATAGGGCTGGTGCTGAATGTTTCCAGGCAAATCAGGCTCAGGGACGCTCTGTAAGGTTACATGGGACAGTCTTTTCGCATATACTAAAATAGATGATATTCACGAATGGATGGTGGATATGGATGCGATCAGTATATGCGGAGGGAACACACTGTGCGGAGAAGTGAGAATACAGGGCTCCAAAAACGGGACGCTGCCCCTCTTAGCTGCATCCGTTCTCGTAAAGGGGAAAACGGTACTTGAAAATTGCCCCCGGATTACGGATGTGGACCATATGATAAAGCTGTTGGAGTATGCGGGATGTAAGATTACAATCAATAACAGGAGTATTGAAATTGATGCTTCCCATATTTTGCGGACGGACTTTCCAAAAGAGCATACGGGCGTTATGCGATCCTCCATTATGCTTTTGGGAGCTATGCTGGGTAGGACGGGAGAGGTTAAAACTTCTTATCCCGGAGGATGTGTGATCGGAGAAAGACCCATTGATATGCATATGGACGCCTTATCCCAGATGGGGGTAAAGTTTGCAGATTCCGATTGCGAGGTTTCGGCCTATGTCAAGAATCTTCACGGCGGAAAGGTAAAGCTGTCCTTTCCAAGCGTGGGAGCTACGGAAAATGTGATCTTGACTGCCATACTGGCGGAAGGGGTTACGGAAATCGAGGGATGCGCAAGAGAACCGGAAATTGTGGAGTTATGTACCTTTTTAAACAAAGCGGGAGCAAAGATAGAGGGAGCCGGGGAAAGCAGGATACAGGTTACCGGCGTAAAAGAATTACAGGAGATATGTTATCGTATTATGCCTGACCGGATTGTGGCGGGCACCTATCTTTTGGCGGGAGTCATGACCAAGGGCATTGTTGTGCTCAATGAGGCTCCGGTGGAACAGATGCAGGAGCTGTTCAAGGTACTGCAGCTTATGGGTGCGGATATTGTGATTGCCGGAGGATGGGTATGTATTAACGGAGAGCATGCAAATAAATCCGTTGCGGGTCTTAAAACCTCCGTCTATCCGGGATTCCCCACGGACCTGCAATCTGCGTTTATGGCGGCTTTTGCCATAGCGGAAGGCTGTACGATTATTGAAGAAAACATATTTGAAAACAGATTTAAGATCGTATCTGAATTGTCAAAAATGGGCGCGGATATTCATATTTCCGGCAATCGCGCTATGATATGCGGTGTGGATTCCTTGAAAGGATGTACGGTAGAAGCCATGGAGTTAAGGGGCGGCGCGGCCCTTGTGCTGGCCGGTCTGGCAGCATCGGGAACCACTCTTGTGGAGAATAAGCACTTTATAGACCGGGGATATGAAGACATCGGCAGGGATTTAAGGGCTCTGGGGGCAAACATTCGTTATGTTTAGGGCTTTCTGGTAAAAAGAATGAAAAATAAGTACAAGAGATTTACATTTAAACGAAGAATTCTGATGTCAGCGGCAGCGCTCTTTATTTTGACGGCAGCTGCCCTGGCATTTGTTTTGGTTCATTTTCGGGTTACGGAAGTGGAGGTTATAGGTAACCACCATTATACGGAGGATGAAATTAAGGCCATGATATTAAAGGACAGCTTTATGGACAACTCCCTGCTGCTGGATTTAAAATACCGCAGTAAATCCATAGACGATATTCCTTTTATAGAATCCATGGATGTGGAAGTGCTTGGAGCTGACAGTATCAGGATTATGGTTTATGAAAAAACCTTAGCGGGCTGTGTGACCTATCTGGGAGATTATATGTATTTTGACAGGGAAGGAATCGTAGTGGAGAGCGCCTCAGAGGCTACCGACGGCGTTCCTGAGATTACCGGTTTAAATTTTGGCTCTGTGCAGCTTTATAAAAAGCTTCCGGTGGAAAATGAAGATATTTTTAAAGAAATCATGAATTTAACCCAGCTTTTGGAAAAATATGAAATAGCTGCCGATAAAATTTATTTTGATCTGAATATGAATGTGACCCTGTATTTCGGACAAGCCAGGGTAAGGCTTGGAAACGGCAATAGAATAGATGAGAAAATCATGCAGCTAAGCGCCATTGTTCCTTCCATCGAAGGAAAAAAAGGTCAGCTGGATATGTCGGAACTGAATGAAAATACCAAAACCCTGACATTTGAACCTGATTAAAAGATATTGTATTTCATTAACAGAAATCTACAAGAAATTGAAAAAATAGGTTGATAATTTTCGTAAATAATTATATGATAAAGTATATGGAATTTTAGAGGATTTGTGAAGGAGGACTACCCTTGCTGGAAATTAAGTCAAATGATGCAGAAACTGCAGCAAAGATTATCGTTGTGGGTGTCGGCGGTGCAGGAAATAATGCTGTAAATAGAATGATTGAAGAAAATATAGGCGGTGTTGGATTTATCGGTGTCAATACGGACAAGCAGGCTTTACAGCTTTGTAAGGCACCTAAGTTATTACAGATTGGCGAAAAACTGACCAAAGGTCTTGGAGCCGGAGCCAGACCGGAAATAGGAGAAAAGGCTGCGGAAGAGAGTATAGAAGAGATTACAAGCTCATTAAAAGGTTCTGATATGGTATTTGTTACCTGCGGCATGGGAGGCGGTACAGGAACCGGTGCAGCTCCTATTGTTGCAAAGATTGCTAAGGAAATGGGGATTCTGACGGTAGGCGTTGTTACGAAGCCTTTTAAGTTTGAAGCCCGTACCAGAATGGAAAATGCGATAGGCGGAATTGACAAATTAAGGGACAATGTAGACACCTTGATTGTAATTCCCAATGATAAGCTCTTAGAAATTGTAGACAGGAGGACAACCCTTCCCGATGCCCTGAAAAAGGCTGACGAGGTATTGCAGCAGGCAGTACAGGGTATTACGGATTTGATCAATGTTCCCGCAGTTATCAACTTGGATTTTGCGGATGTGCAGACTGTTATGAAGGATAAAGGTATTGCCCATATCGGCATCGGATTCGGAAAAGGCGACGAGAAGGCCAATGAAGCGGTCAAGATGGCTGTAGGCTCTCCCCTTTTGGAGACCACCATTACAGGCGCTACGGATGTGATCATCAATGTATCCGGAGATATTGCTTTGGCGGATGCTTCCGATGCGGTAAGCTATGTTCAGGATATGGTAGGCGAAAATGTCAATATTATCTTTGGCGCTATGTACGATGAGACCATGACGGATTCCTGCAGCGTTACGGTTATTGCTACCGGTATTGAGCAGGCATCCAGTGTGGGAGCAAGTGTTATGAGCAAAATGGGAGGAAGCTTTTTACATACTTCCACGGGAGGGACAGCAAGAACCAAGCCGGCTGTTAAGACTCCTTCCGGTGTAAATGTAAATACGGCAGCCACGGGGACAGGCCCCATTCCTTCCGTTACCCCCATTAAGCCTGTAAACGGAATCCAGAAACCTGAGACAATCAGGAGCAATGTGGAATCCCAGTCTTTAAAGATTCCGGACTTTTTGCAGAGAAATAAATAAATTGTATTTCCTTTTAATACCGCCTTGCAAGAAATTGCAAGGCGGTGTTTTTTGCGCGCATTTTGTCAATAATTTTTGTCCGCTCCTTCCTTATATTTGACAAAATCTGCGGTGGATATTCCTTATAATGTTCCTGTAACAGGGGGAGAGCAGAATGACCATTTATCTGGATATGGTATTTTTTATAAACCTGTTGTATCAACTGGGAATCCTTTCTATAACCAATCTCCTGTTTCGGATGAAGGGGAAGGTTATCAGGATGGCGGCTGCTTCCGCATTGGGAAGCGCCTGTTATTGCGCCATGCTTGTTATGGGATTTCCGGTTATGAAGTTTCCCGCCAATCTTTTGGCAGGAGCGGTACTGGGAGTTTTTAGTGCCGTAGCGGCTTTTTATCCTGTGACACGCAAAAAGCTCGTAGGGGTTCTTCTGTGCGAGAGTGTTTTGTCCTTATGCCTTTCGGGCATTCTGGACTTATGGGGAGAAGAAGCAAAAGGCGGTTATCTGATGCTTACGTCCTCTGCCGCCTTGGTATTTATGGGGCTTTTTTGTATTAAAATGAAGCGCCTGCTGTTAGAGCGTTTTCAGGAAGAAAACAGTATCCTGAGAGTCAGGCTTTACCATAAGGGGCGCATGGCGGATACATATGGACTCATCGACACGGGAAACGGTCTTGTGGACCCTATCAGTAAGGAGCCGGTCATCATTATACAAAAGAGCCTTGCTGAAAAACTTCTTTTAAAAGAAGACATAGGGGAGGAAAAGGGATACAGAGTCATTCCCTATGGCAGTATCGGAAGAAAAAAGGGGATTCTGGAAGCATTCCGGATGGAGAGGTTGGAAATTTTAAAAGAAAGGGAAAGCGGAGAGGATGAGGCAGTAATCAGAGAAAAGGTTTTATGTGCTGTATATGAAGAAAACTATAGTAACGACGCTTACGAGGTAATTCTGACACCACTTTTGCTATAGGAAAAGGGAGGAAAAACATGATTTTAAAGGTATCTATGCCGGGAAAATTTCAATTCCGGATATTGAGAAGAGAAGGAAGTCTTTTATTCAGCAAACAGGGAGATATTCATTATATAGGAGGCACGGAGGTGCTTCCGCCGCCGCTGATGGATGAGCAGGAAAATGAAATGATAAGGGAGCTTGGAACGGAAGGCGAGGATGAAGCGAAAGCCGTTTTAATTGAGCATAATCTGCGGCTGGTGGTATACATAGCAAAGAAATTCGACAATACGGGAATCGGGGTAGAAGATTTGATCTCCATTGGAACCATCGGTCTGATCAAATCCATTAATACCTATAATCCTGAGAAAAATATAAAGCTTGCAACCTACGCTTCCCGGTGTATTGAAAATGAGATTTTGATGTATTTAAGAAGGAATAATAAAACAAAGCTGGAGGTTTCCATTGATGAGCCCTTAAATGTGGATTGGGACGGCAACGAACTTTTGCTATCGGATATTTTGGGAACCGACGAGGACATCATTTACCGTGACATTGAAAATGAGGTGGAGCGGAAGGTTTTAAAATCCGCTATCGGAAAATTGTCGGAACGGGAGAGGACCATTATTAATCTTAGGTTCGGACTGGATAAAGAAGACGGGGAAGAGATGACCCAGAAAGAGGTTGCGGGACTTTTGGGAATTTCCCAGTCTTATATTTCAAGACTTGAAAAGAAAATTATGAAGAGGCTGAAGAGGGAGATGAGCAAGGAAGTATAGAAAATGGACGGAAGAGAAAAGTGAAGGGGTATTATTAAGGAATTGGATATGCCTTAATCAGGAGCATAAAACAGTAAAAAAGTCTTTGACGGCTGTCAGAGACTTTTTTTCTAGTTTGCCCGGCATGGATGTAATCTAATCGGTGCAAGTCCGTAAAGTACTCTGATAGTGGGAAACCTACAGCCAATGGCAAGGCTGTCCATCACGAGATGGAATCTGAAGGAAGCCCAATAACTATTCGAAGGCATACCGGGTAAATGTGGCAGATAGGTGGAGGGAAAGATCAGGCACCTTCACTGGGGAGGTCTGTATGGTAAGCTTTGCAGAGTGACAAAATATTCGCTCCTTAGTAACCCATGCTGCAGGGCATAGGCATATCTTTGAACAATCGAACCGCCGCTTGCATAACCGCATGAGCGGTGGTGTGAGAGGACGGGGGGTTAGCCACCCCCTCCTACTCGATTAGAAAGATATTGACATATGTCAAATGTTTCAGTGATAATAGAAGAGAATCGGGTTATTTTCGATTTAATATAATTCTGTGAGGGAAAAGGATGAAAAGAAAATTAAAATTGGCAGCTGTTCTGGCATCGACTGTATTGTCACTCTGGGGCTGCCAGATGAAAAAGGAAGATACAGTCAATGTAGTGACAGAACAGCCGGTTTTGGGCGTTGATGTCATCGGTTATGAGGGATTCAGTCATTTAAGCGCATATACTCTGGAGGGAGAAGCGTCGTCTGTTCTCTATCTGCCGACAGATGATTATGCTTATGTGGGTGGAACCTGCATTATCAGCAAAAAGGAAGGGGTGGAGGTTACTCTTAACCTAAATCCTTTGCTTTCAGAGGAATACGCCAATAAAACGTTAAAACAGAAGCTTCAATATATGCTGGATTCCGAATACAGCGTCAACTACAGAAAAAATTATGCGGATCTGGAAATTTCCGATATAGAGTCATTGGAGAATGGCGCTGTAAAAGCGGAAGTGTCCTATCTGGTTTTTGATGATGAAAAGAAAGGCTATGTAGGACAATGGCTGGATTATTATTTGACGGAATTAGAGGATGGCAGAACCTTTAAGGTTGTGCTCAGGGTGGATTCGTCTTTGGAAACCGGACAGTCAGGTGCGGTTGTTGAAGAGCTGGAAAAATATTTTGAAACGGATTTTGCTTATGAAGACGGATTTCTGCAAGCTAAAATCGACGGATATAATCCCAGCGAGGACGAGCTTGCAAGAATGACCGGAAATACCATACCATTCGGGGATTTCTATATTTATCTGCCGGAAGGATGGGTAAAGAACACGGTGTACAGCAATTTGCTTCCCGGAGGAACGTTTTATGGTTTAAACGGTAACAGCGTGGAGCAGAACAAGCTGTTATGCACGATTGTCATGGATGCTGTGGGGGACAGTGCAGAATTGGGAACCTTGACGAAGGGAGAGCAGCAGATATTTGCCGATATTTTTGAGGAACAACTGAGCCAACAGTATGGAGGCGTGAATGTTGAGACCCATATGCTGGGAATGACGGAGCTGGGATTTGTATTTACGGCCCGTGTGAAAGATTATGCCGAACCGGGAACAGAGATGTATATTTATTATATCTGCCGGGGAACCAAGATTTATGGAATAGGCGGCACTACCATAAAGAGCGGAGCTGATGAGAGCGAGCTGGTTGAACTGGTAGATAGTATTTATTCTTCTATGGAAGCAAGATAAAATGTAAGTCTTGACTTTTTTCTCTTCCATGCTTATAATTTCATATGTGCAATGGCATATGGCTAGAGAATAATTGAATAGGATAAAGTACATGTTTGCGAGGGAACTGAACAAGTTGAAAAAGGTTAAGACCTGACCTCTGGACCTGTCGGCTAATACCGGCGTAGGGAAGCAATTTCTTACGCCGTTTTGCGTTTGAAAGAGCTTCTTTTTACGGGAAGCTCTTTTTAGTTTGGCGGTATAGAGCACAGGCACTCTAAAGAAGGCAGACGGTTTAGGCAACAAAAAAGAGACAGGCTTTATGATTAAAGTGTTACGGTAGGAGGAATGTGAAATGTCATTTATGAGCGATGTGTTAAAGAAAAGTATACCGATTTGGGATGCTTGTGTAAATACGCCTTTTGTGAGTGAAATGCAAAAAGGGATTCTGCCTGTTGAAAAATTTAAAAATTACATCATACAGGATAGTATATACCTGAAAAATTATGCCCGCATTTACGGAAGCGCTATTTATCATTCTACATGTTTAAAGGATATTCAGGTATACTATTCAATTTTGAATTTTGTGACAGATGCTGAATCGGCGGTACGGTTATCCTGGCTTAAACGATTCGGCTTAAGGGATGATGATATAGAAATGATGGAACCATTGCCACAAAACAAAAGGTACGTAGATTTTTTGCTGAATATTGCCGGGCATGGGGACATTCCGGAAATTTTGATGGCAGCCCTTCCATGTATGCTCAGTTACAGCTATGTATTTAGAAAGATAGCCGTCATTCCGGGGACGATTGCCTCCCGATATGCTGATTTTATAGGGGACTATGCCGAAGATTTGTATTATGAAAAGTGCAGGGACTGGTGCCGGTTTGGGGAGGAAAAATGTGGCGGGCTGCCGGAAGAAAGAAAGCGACAGTTAGGCGACGTATTTAGAAAGGCCAGCTTATTGGAGCTGGATTTCTGGAAAATGGCTTATGGGGAACCGGATAGAAAGGAAAGCTGTTAAAGGTGGTCTTATGAAGGAGAAAGTTACTTTTAAAGGAGGAAGTTTCTTATGAAGAAGGTTTTGAGCATTGCGGGTTCCGACTGCAGCGGTGGGGCGGGCATACAGGCGGATTTAAAGACATTTTCCGCCCATGGCGTTTTTGGAATGAGCGTCATAGTCTCTGTTGTTGCCGAGAATACAAGCCGGGTTATGGACATTCAAAATATTAGGCCGGATATGGTTGAAAAGCAAATTGACGCGGTTTTTGAGGATATAGGGACTGATGCAGTCAAAATCGGTATGCTGTCTTCGGTGGAGTGTATGGATGCCGTTGCAAAAAAGATGCAACAATACCGGCCCCGGCACGTCGTGGTTGATCCTGTAATGTATGCAAAAAACGGCTGTCCGCTTATGGATAAGAAAGCGGTTGAAACATTGATAAAAGCTGTGATTCCCGTTTCGGATGTCTGTACACCCAACATTCCGGAAGCTGAAAAAATAACCGGGATGAAAATTACATCCATAAAGGAAACGAAGGAAGCGGCACGAAAAATCTATCATATGGGGTGTAAAGCAGTAGTCATAAAAGGCGGTCATGCCACAGGGAATGCACTGGATATTCTGTTTGACGGAAAACAGTTTTATGATTATGAATCGGTCAGAATCAATACCCCCAATACCCATGGAACAGGCTGCACCTTTTCCTCGGCTATTGCGTCACAGCTGGCAAAGGAGATGAGTCTGCCCGACGCAGTAGGAGCGGCAAAAGCATACGTTACCACAGCCATAGAGCATTCTCTTGGCATCGGGAAAGGAAATGGCCCCACCCATCATTTTTGGGATTTGTACAGGCATGGATTGAACGAAGGGTAACACGGAGAGGACAAATGAAAGAACAAATAGAAAGGTGGGTTGAGAAACAGATGAAGGAAAAAATGAAAAGGATGGGGGCAATGAAATATGATTATTCCCTTTATCTGGTTACAAACCGTATGCGCATGAGTACGGAAACTTTGGAGGAAGCGGTTGAAAAGGCGGTTTTAGGCGGATGCACTATGGTACAGCTTCGGGAGAACGATATATCGGCATTGGATTTTTATGTTCTGGCAAAAGGAATTAAAAAAATAACGGATCAATACCAAGTTCCGCTGATTATCAATAACAGGGTAGATATTGCATTATCAGTAGAAGCGGCGGGAGTGCATCTGGGGCAAGGCGATATTCCGGCAGCTGCGGCAAGAAAAATAATCGGGGAAGAGATGTTGCTTGGCATATCGGTTTCCTGTTTAAGTGAAGCGGTAAGGGCGCAAAAAGAGGGCGCGGATTATTTGGGGGTGGGAGCCATGTTTCCTTCTGAAACAAAAAAAGATGCAAGACTGGTATCCATGGATGAATTAAAGAAAATCCGTCAGGCTGTCACAATTCCCATTGTAGTAATCGGAGGGATTAAAAAAGAGAATGCAGAGATGTTTTGCAATATGGGTGTGGACGGACTTGCGGTCGTTTCCGCTGTTATTCATAAGAAGGATGTTTCACAGGCTGCGGCGGAATTAAGAAATATTTTCAGGGGCAGTCAGATCGGATAAAATAATTCATTTTGTAAAGTCATAAATTACGATTCACGCAGTATAAATTTTTGTAATCTGTGCATCCTTTTAGTAGATGAAAATTCTACCAGGAGGACAAGAAAATGGCACAGGGAAAAGTAGAAATATGCGGAGTGAATACGGCGAAGCTTCCTCTCCTGAAAAACGCGGAAAAGGAAGCTTTGTTTGTACGTATATCGGAAGGGGACAAGGAAGCCAGAGAGACTTATATAGAAGGAAATCTGAGATTGGTGTTAAGTGTGATTAAGAGATTTTCCTCCAGCAATGAAAATGTGGACGATTTGTTTCAGATAGGTTGTGTAGGGCTTATTAAAGCCATTGATAACTTCAATTCGGAGCTTGGGGTCAAGTTTAGTACCTATGCCGTTCCCATGATCGTGGGGGAGATCAGGAGGTTTCTCAGGGATAACAATTCTATCAGGGTTTCGAGGAGCTTAAAGGATACTGCCTATAAGGCTATTTATGCAAAGGAGACCATGACCAGAAATAATTTGAAGGAGCCGACCATAGAAGAGATTTCCGCAGAAATCGGAATCGCCAAGGAGGATATTGTCTATGCCCTGGATGCCATCCAAAATCCCATGAGCCTTTATGAGCCTATTTATACGGATGGCGGAGACACTTTGTATGTTATGGATCAGGTGTCGGATAAAAAAAATAAAGAGGAGACCTGGGTGGAGCATATTTCTCTTTCGGAGGCAATGAAGAAGCTCAATGAGAGGGAGCATGAGATTATTACGCTACGTTTTTTTGAAGGGAAGACCCAGATGGAGGTGTCGGAGATCATTGGGATTTCACAGGCCCAGGTTTCAAGGCTTGAGAAGAATGCATTGAAGATTATGCGGAACTATCTGGCGGGGTAGGAGACGATGGAAAGGTGGATGGGGCGTCCCGCCGGGAGGTTGTGTAAGCTGTCTGGCGCCTGATGCAGCATTTATGAATTTCCTTGGTATAGGAAAAAAGGATAGGAAACGGATAAAAAATCCGAGGCGCTGTGACAAAGTTATGTTTACCCGTTTCCTATTCTGCTTTTTCCGCACCAAAGTGGAAATCCATTTAATGATGGAACAATCTGATTCCCGTAAACGCCATGACCATTCCATATTTATCACAGCATTCAATCACAACATCATCCCTGACTGACCCGCCGGGCTGCGCAATATATTTAACGCCGCTCTTATGTGCCCTTTCAATATTATCAGAGAAGGGGAAGAATGCGTCGGAACCCAAGGTCACATCCTGATTTTTTGCAAGCCAAGCCTTCTTTTCCTCTGCTGTAAAGACAGCCGGTTTTACTTTAAAAGTCTTTTCCCATACGCCGTCAGCCAAAACATCCATATATTCGTCGCCCATGTAAACGTCAATAGCGTTGTCTCTGTCTGCCCGGCCTAACTTGTCTACGAACTGCAGGCCCATAACCTGGGGAGACTGGCGTAAAAACCAGTTGTCGGCTTTCTGCCCTGCGAGACGGGTACAGTGGATGCGGGACTGCTGGCCTGCACCGATGCCGATCGCCTGTCCGCCCTTTACATAGCAGACGGAATTGGACTGGGTATATTTTAAGGTAATCAATGCAATTTTCATGTCAATAAGAGCGGACTCCGGAATTTCTTTGTTTTCCGTTACGATGTTGGATAACAGATCCCCGTTTACATCTAATTCGTTGCGCCCCTGCTCAAAGGTTATACCGTATACCTGTTTCTGCTCGATGGGAGCAGGAACGTAAGAAGGGTCAATCTGAATCACATTATAATTGCCTTTTTTCTTTTCCTTTAATATAGTAAGGGCTTCTTCCGTAAAGCCGGGAGCGATAACGCCGTCGGAAACCTCTCGTTTGATCAGCTTTGCCGTATCAGCGTCGCAGGTGTCGGATAAAGCGATAAAGTCTCCGAAAGAGGACATACGGTCCGCACCTCTTGCCCTTGCGTAAGCACATGCTAAGGGAGATAATTGGCCTAAGTCGTCCACCCAGTAGATTTTGGCAAGGGTATCGTCTAAGGGAAGTCCTACCGCAGCGCCTGCGGGGGATACGTGTTTAAAAGAAGTGGCGGCGGGAAGTCCGGTGGCTTCCTTTAATTCCTTTACAAGCTGCCAGCCGTTACAAGCGTCCAAAAAATTAATATATCCCGGTTTGCCGTTTAAGACAGTAACAGGGAGCTCGCTGCCATCCGCCATAAAAATGCGGGAAGGCTTTTGGTTGGGGTTGCATCCGTATTTTAACTGGATTTCATTCATGATATTCCTCCTGATTGTTGGTAGATTGTTGTCTGTTTATAATGTGATATTTTTTTGCTTTTGCAGGCAATACTTTAAAAGATTTACGCATAATAAAGAGTGAAAGCATTTTAGGCGGCTGCCTGCGCAATGCTCCCATTCTGACAGATTATTTATTTTTATTGACGATTCTGGTTTCGGTGTTTCCTGTCTGAATGTCGATGTAGCGTACAAAAAGGGAAACCTTGTTTTCTTCATTTAAGCTGCTCCAGAGCATTTCTGTAAAGCTTTCGATATCGTCGGACATTTCCACTAATTTGGGTTCGCCCTCAAAACTGGGGAGAGGATTGCCGTCATGCATATAAGTATGGATAAAGTGGCCTTCCCCTGCAACGGCGCTTTCATAAGCAAAGGTATAGCGGTTGCAGGCGTCAGGATTGCCGTTGTTGCTCTTTAAAATAGACATGGCGTAATTGTAGCCGCCGTTTTCTATATGCATGATACCGGAAATACGAGGTGTGTAATTGGGACCGTCCGGTTCAAACTCGCGGCATCTTAAAGACTGCTCAAAGGTAAGCTGCTTGTCCATTCCTTCATAAATGGTATCGGTCTGGTCTCCGTTGGTAACGATTGTCTTGTTGCCCAACACTCTGACGGGAGCGTAAATGATCAGGCTCGGGTCTTCTAACTTGGAAGGATCAAATGCCTGTGTGCGGATTCCGGCGCCATCCTCCACAAAAATGCGGTTCCGGCTGTTTGCACTGCGCCCCATAATAAAATAAGCGCATACGGCCTTTAATCCGTCGGGGGATTTGCCGATGACGATTCCGCGTCCGGGATAGGCATTTGCCTTTAACTCGTTTTCCAGTGATAGCATGTTCATAATTTTATTTTCCTCCTAAATTCAGGTAAAACGTACCGGATGCCGTATAAATTGCAGTCCGGACACCATATACTCAAATGGTATACGATATAAACATACTTTTCAAGCATTTTTCGTAAATTCGGCCGTACAAATTTATTTGAGATTGCATCTTGCATTTGATAGAGAAGTAGCCTATAATAGAAACGCAACATCTTGTATGAAACGATGAGTATAAATACTAGATTTTGGAAAAAGAAGCGCCCAAAACCATAGAAACGGCAAGGGAATGCTGTAAAATCAGTGTATATTGAAAGAAAGGAAATTGTAGTGAGAATTATTAAAAGAAGCGGAAAGGAAGTCGGCTTTGACATTTCTAAGATCATGGCTGCCGTGCAAAAAGCCAACAGGGAAGTAAAGGAAGCTGACCGTATGAGTCAGGGGCAGATTGACGACATTTCCAATGAGGTAGAAGAAATCTGTATGGATATGGCCCATACACCCAGCGTGGAGGAGATTCAGGATATGGTGGAAAACCAGATCATGAACCAGCACGCATTCGAGGTAGCCAGAAAGTATATCACATATCGTTATAAAAGAGCATTGGTTCGCAAGTCTAATTCTACGGATGAACAAATTCTGACCTTAATCGAATGTAATAACGAGGAAGTGAAACAGGAAAATTCCAATAAAAATCCTATTGTAAACAGTGTGCAAAGAGATTATATGGCGGGAGAAGTCAGCAAAGATATTACGAAAAGATTCCTGCTTCCCCCGGATATTGTAAGAGCCCATGAGGACGGAATCATCCATTTTCATGATGCGGATTATTTTGCACAGCACATGCACAACTGTTGTCTTGTAAATTTAGAGGATATGCTCCAGAACGGTACGGTTATCAGCGAAACCATGATCGATCCGCCTAAGAGCTTTTCCACGGCATGTAATATCGCTACCCAGAGCATTGCGCAGATTGCCAGCAGCCAGTACGGCGGGCAGAGCATTACCTTATCCCACCTGGCGCCTTTTGTGGATGTCAGCAGACAGAAGCTGCGCCGTCTTGTTACCAAGGAATTCCAAGAGGCGGGATTGGAGCTTTCGGAGGAGCAGATCAATGCTGTTGCGGAAATGCGGGTAAAAGAAGAAATAGAGCGGGGCGTCCAAATGATCCAGTATCAGGTCATTACCCTTATGACCACCAATGGACAGGCGCCTTTTGTGACGGTGTTCATGTATTTGAATGAAGTGCCAAAGGGGCGTACCAGAGACGACCTTGCTATGGTCATTGAGGAAATGCTAAAGCAAAGGATTCTGGGCGTGAAAAATGAAAAGGGCGTATATATTACCCCGGCTTTTCCAAAGCTGATTTATGTGCTGGAAGAGGACAATATTCACGAAGGCAGCAAATACTGGCATATTACAAAGCTTGCGGCACAGTGTACGGCAAAGAGGCTGGTTCCCGATTACATTTCCGAGAAAATGATGAAGGAGTTAAAGGACGGTAATTGTTATCCCTGTATGGGCTGCCGCTCCTTCCTGACCGTTTATCATGATGAAGAAGGAAAACCCAAGTTCTACGGACGCTTTAATCAGGGCGTCGTAACCTTAAACCTGGTGGATGTGGCGTGTTCCTCCGAAAGGGATATTGATAAATTCTGGAAAATTTTGGATGAGAGGCTGGAGCTTTGCTACCGTGCCCTTATGTGCAGGCATAACAGGCTGAAGGAAACACCGTCGGATGTTGCGCCTATACTTTGGCAGGACGGCGCCCTGGCAAGGCTTAAAAAAGGAGAGACCATAGATAAGCTGTTATACGGCGGTTACTCCACCATTTCATTAGGCTATGCAGGGCTTTGCGAATGTACCAGATATATGACGGGCAAATCCCATACAGATCCGGTGGCAACACCGTTTGCCCTTGAGGTTATGCAGCATTTAAACGATGCCTGTGCAAAGTGGAAAAAGGAAACCAATATTGATTTCAGCCTTTACGGGACGCCCTTGGAGTCCACCACCTATAAGTTTGCCAAGTGCTTGCAGAAACGCTACGGCATTATTAAGGATGTAACGGATAAAAACTATATTACAAACAGCTATCATGTCCACGTAACGGAGGAAATAGACGCCTTCAGTAAGCTGAGCTTTGAAGCCCAGTTCCAGAAGCTTTCTCCCGGTGGGGCGATCAGCTATGTGGAAGTGCCCAATATGCAGAATAATATTGAGGCGGTCCTTTCCATTATGCAGCATATTTATGACAATATTTTGTATGCAGAGTTGAATACCAAAAGCGATTACTGCCAGAAGTGCGGTTTTGACGGGGAAATCAAGATTGTAAGTGATGATGAAGGAAAGCTTGTATGGGAATGCCCCTGCTGCGGAAACAGGGATCAGGATACCATGAATGTGGCAAGGCGTACCTGCGGCTATATCGGCACCCAGTTCTGGAATCAGGGAAGGACCCAGGAAATCAAGGAACGGGTACTTCATTTGTAGAAGACGGAAAACAGATTGGAAAAGTAAATGCGGATTTTGCAGTTTTAAGATTGGAGCAGATATGAATTACGCATCCATAAAAAAAACGGACATCGCCAATGGGGTTGGTGTCCGTGTTTCTTTATTCGTGTCCGGCTGTACCCATCATTGTAAGGGGTGCTTTAATCCGGAGACATGGAATTTTGAATATGGAAATCCTTTTACCGAAGAGGTGGAGGAGGAGCTTTTAGAGGCTTTAAAACCGGCTCACATTACAGGGCTGACGCTTTTAGGCGGGGAGCCTTTGGAGCCGGATAACCAAAGAGAGCTGATATCCCTTTTAAGAAAGGTAAAGGAACGGTTCCCGGATAAGACCATCTGGTGTTATACCGGTTATACCCTGGAGCAGGATTTATGGGGAGAGGAAGATACAGGAAATGTGGGGGACGGTTTTGGGGAAAGCTTCGTCAAAGAAACAGCGGGAAAGGCACGCTGTGAGATAACGGAAGAATTTCTGGGATTTTTGGATATTCTTGTGGACGGAGAATTTATGATGGAGCAAAAGGATATCCGTCTGAAATTCAGAGGCTCGGCTAACCAGAGAATCCTGGATATGAAAAAGAGCATGAAGGAAAGACGGGCGGTTTTGGCAGAGGAATTTCTTTGAAATACGGACATATCACGGCATCAGATTTCCATTGCAGGCAAGTGAGTGTCAATTCCTTTCGGGAATAAATAAGCCAAAATATGGTAAACTTAGAAAAAGAAGAAACTATTTTTAGCAGGAGGACTTTTTATGAATCAAAAGGCAATGTTTCAGTTAAGCTACGGACTCTTTGTATTGAGTGCAAAGGAAGGGGAATTGCAAAACGGATGCATTATCAACACGGCAATGCAGGTAACCGATTCGCCCCTTCGCATGAGTGTTACGGTAAATAAAGGCAATAAAACCTGTGAGATGATTGAAAAGACAAAGGAGTTTAATCTTTCTGTTCTGACGCAGAAAACCCAGTTTGAGGTCTTTACCCATTTCGGGTTCCAGAGCGGCAGGACAGCAGATAAATTTGACGGATGGGCTAATAAGGAAAAGGCGGAAAACGGCATTTATTATCTGACGGGATGCACCAACGCCTATATCAGCGGAAAAGTCATACAGACAATTGATCTGGGCACACATCTGATGTTCATTGCAGATGTAACGGCGGCAGAGATTTTATCGGCGGAGCCAAGCGTGACCTATACCTATTATCAGCAGAATATCAAGCCCAAGCCTGTGGAGCAGAAAAGGAGCGGCTTCACTTGCACGATCTGCGGTTACGTGTATGAAGGCGACGAGCTGCCCGCAGATTATATCTGTCCCATCTGCAAGCACGGCGTGGATGCTTTTGTGAAAAACTGATTTGAAAGGAACGTTCTGAGAGAAATGTTTTGAAATAAAAATTCTCCAATGAATGTTTGAAACAGAAATTCTGAAACGGATGCTGGAAGCATCCATAATTAAAGGAGCAGTTCTATGAAGTTTATCCACCTGTCAGACCTTCATATCGGAAAACGAATCAACGAGTATTCCATGCTGGAGGACCAGCAATACATTCTGAAACAGATTTTGAAAATAGCGGAGGAAGAAAAACCGGATGCGGTATTGATTGCCGGGGATATTTATGATAAAAGTATTCCCGGCGGCGATGCCGTTATGCTTTTTGACCGGTTTCTGACCGGGCTTTCGGAGCGGAAAATTCCTGTTTTGTTAATCAGCGGCAACCATGATTCTTCGGAAAGGCTGGCCTTTGGAAGAAAGCTTTTATCTGAAAGCGAGGTATATATATCGGAGGTTTTTGGCGGAAGTGTAACGAAGGTTACCAAGGAGGATGAGTACGGGAAGATCAATTTTTATCTGATTCCTTACTTAAAGCCTGCCACTGTCAGACATTATATGCCGGAGAAGGAGATCGCGGATTATCAAAGCGCCATGGAGGCGGTCATAGAAAGTCTGGATGTGGATTTTCATGATAGAAATGTATTTCTGGCCCATCAGTTTTTGACAGGAGCGTTAAGAAGCGAATCGGAGGAAGTGTCCGTGGGAGGGCTGGATGATATTTCCGCAGAAATTTTTGAGGGAATCGATTATGTGGCTTTGGGGCATATTCACAGACCCCAGTCCGTTTTCAGGGAAACGGTGCGGTATTGCGGAACGCCTTTAAAGTATTCCTTTTCCGAGGCGGAGCATAAAAAAAGCGTCACTGTGGTAACCATGAAGGAAAAGGGGGATGTAGAAATTAAGGAACGGGAGCTTATCCCACTTCGGGATATGCGCAAGATCAAAGGAAGCTATGAGGAACTGACAAACAGGGAGAATTATGAAGGCACAGCGGTGGGGGATTATCTTGCCGTTACGCTGACGGATGAGGAGGACATTCCCGGAGTTATGGGAAGGCTTTCTTCCATTTATCCCCGTATTATGAAGTTAGAGTATGATAACCGTAGAACCAGGGCGGCGGGCATTGACTATCTGGGAGAGCAGGCATATGAAAAAAAGCCGGGAGAGCTTTTTGAGGAATTTTATGAAAAACAGAACGGCATGCCTATGACTGAGGAACAGCGGATATATTTACAGGAGTTGATCGAGTCTATCTGGGAGGAAAGCCTATGAGGCCTTTAAAGCTGGTTATGTCCGCATTTGGACCTTACGCCGGGGAGGAAACAATTGATTTTGAAAAAATGGGAAGCAGGGGCTTATACCTTATAACCGGCGATACCGGTTCGGGAAAGACCACTGTTTTTGACGCCCTCTCCTTTGCCCTTTTTGGGGAGAGCAGCGGGGGAAACAGAGAGCCTTCAATGCTCCGCAGTCGTTTTGCAGAGGCAAAGACCAAAACCTTTGTGGAGCTTACCTTTTTATATAAAGGAAGGGAATACCGGATTAAGAGAAATCCTGAGTATTTAAGACCCAAGGACAGAGGAGAGGGAGAAACCGTAGAGCGTGCCGATGCAACTTTATATCTGCCTGAAGGAAGTCCGTTAGCGGGAATAAAAAGTGTCAATGAAAAAATCGTGGAGCTTTTAGGCGTCAATAAGGAACAGTTTTCCCATATCGCCATGATTGCCCAGGGAGAATTTTTAAAGCTTCTTTTGGCGGATACCAAAAAGAGAAGCGAGATTTTCCGGGAGATTTTCGGAACCAGAAGGTATCAGGCATTGCAGGACGTCTTAAAGAGTTGCAGTGGAAGGCTTCATGATGAATATAATGAAATTTCAAGGAGCATTGGACAATATCTGGAGGGCGTGCGCTGCCCTAAAGAACATATCCACTTTGAAAAATTTGAAAAGATGAAGGCGGAAAAGAAGTTTGCTTCCAATAACCGCCTGCGGGAAATGCTGGAGGAATTGTGTGAGGATTTGCACGGACGGACAAAGGAACTGGACAAAGCGCTTAGGGAAACGGAAAAAGCGATAGAGCGAAACAACCATTATCTGGGAATTTACAAGTCGGTAAAACAGGGAGAAGAAGATTTACAAAAAAATGAAAAACAGAAGGAAAAGCTTGCACTGAAGCTTTTGGAGTGCAGAGCAATGTTGGGGGAGCAGGAAGAACAGGAGCCGGAGCGAAAAGCCCTTTTGGAAAAAATTACCATAAAAAGGGAAAAGCTCAAGGATTTTGAAGAGCTTGATAAGCTTGCAAAGGAACATAAAGAAAAGGAAAAGCAGTTACAGGAATCGAAAAAGGGAATCGAAAAAGAAGAAAAGGCAATAGAAAAGCTGGAGGCGGAGAAAAAAAGCGGACAGGAGCAGAAAGACCTCCTTGGCAATCCTTCGGAAAAGTATGCAAAGGCGGAAGGGGAAAAGGAGAGGCTTCAAAATCTTTTGGAGGTCTTTGGAGAATACAAAAGAAATTGCGGGCAGATTGCCGCATTGCAAAAGGAAGAAGCAACCCTTCAGAAAAAATACCAAAAAGCGGCAGAGGATTGGGATAAGAAGCTATCATATGCGAATGAGCTGGAACGGGCATTTCTGGACGGACAGGCCGGTGTGCTGTCGGCGAAGCTGAAACAGGGAGAACCCTGCCCGGTCTGCGGTTCTACAGAGCATCCCCATCCTGCGTTATCCCATGAAGAGATTCCAAGTCAGGAGGAAGTGGAGCAGGCAAGGGAAGAAGGGGAGGCAGGAAGAAAGAAAGCGGCTGCTCTCAGTGAGAGGATAAAAGAAACAGCCGGTATGAGAAAAACTTTAGAAGAAAAAGGGAAGGACAGCGAGGAGAAGCTTTTGAAGGTATGGCAGGAAGATATGGAGCTTCCCTTTGAAGAAAAGATGGCGGGAACGGCTATAAAGGAAAGAATTTCCCGGGCAGACGGAGAATTGAGGAAGGCGGAAAACCAAAGGAAGAAGCTAAAGAGTTTAGAAGAAGGCCTTCCTAAGCTGGAACAGGAGTTGAAAGAAAAAGAAAGTCTTTTACAGAAGCTGAAAGAGCAGGCGGCAAAAGAGGAGGAAAAAGCTCTTTCTCTGTGGGAGCAGATAGAAGGCATGAGAGAAAAGCTGGGATTTTCAGGAAAAAAAGAGGCAAAAGACCATGTTAAGGAACTGGAAAAAAATCTGGCGGCTATGGTAAAGGCTTATGAAAATGCAAAGAAGGAAACGGAAGAAGCGAAGAATGCCTTGTCAGGTACGGAGGCTTCCATAAAAACTTTGGAAAAAACCATAAAGAAATCCAGAAAGGAAATGGGAGAAACGGACGGGGAAGCGCTTCTTACAGAGAAAGAGCGGCTTGAGGAGGAGAAGGCGCGCATCAGTGCAGGGAAGCAGGAAGCGGAGCGGATGTGGAATGCGGACGACTCCGTGAGAAAAAGTGTGGCTTCACAGCTTGACAGATTGGAAGAAACAGGCGCAAAATGGCAGATGGTAAAGGCATTGCACAATACTGCAAGCGGAAGCATTGCGGGGAAGGATAAGATCATGCTGGAAACCTATGTACAGATGGCGTATTTTGACAGAATCATTGACAGGGCCAATGTGCATCTGATGAAAATGACCGACGGGCGTTACGATTTGATCAGGAGTAAAGAGGCGGGAAACCAGAAGAGCCAGAGCGGTCTGGAGCTAAATGTGGCGGACCATTACTATATGAGTAAGGACGGAGGAAGCCGCAGCGTCAAGTCCTTGTCGGGAGGGGAATCCTTTCTGGCGGCATTATCCCTTGCCCTCGGCATGAGTGAGGAAGTCAGCGCTAACGCAGGAGGTATTGAGACGGACGCTTTGTTTGTGGACGAGGGCTTTGGCACTTTGGATGAATCCGCATTGGACCGTGCTGTAGGCGCATTACAGGAGTTGTCGAATGCTAACCGTGTTGTGGGCATTATCTCCCATGTGCCGGAGCTGAAAAACAGGATTGAGCGTCAGATTGTCATAAAGAAAACCAAAGGAAAGGGAAGCGAGACGGAACTGGTAGTATGAAATATCCCAATGTGTGCAAAGGAAAATTTATAGAGAGACCTAACCGCTTTATCGCCTATGTGGAGATAGAAGGAAAGCGGGAAGTATGCCATGTGAAAAACACGGGGCGGTGTAAGGAACTGCTGATTCCCGGAAGGGAAGTGTATCTGACCCGCTCTGATAATCCCGCAAGAAAAACGGCGTATGACCTTATTGCCGTACAAAAGGGAGAAAGGCTTATCAATATGGATTCCCAGCTTCCCAATGCCGCCGCCTTTGAGTGGCTTATGTCGAGGAAGGATGAATTGGGAATCGTGGAGTTAAGGCGGGAGGTAAGCCATGGCAGTTCCCGTTTCGATTTGTGGGGCATAAAAGAGGACGGACAGGAATTTTTTATTGAGGTAAAGGGCGTTACCTTAGAGGATGAAGGCGTTGTAAGATTTCCCGATGCACCTACGGAAAGAGGCATTAAGCATGTAGAGGAGCTGGCAAGATGCGTGGGAGAAGGGTATAAGGCCACTGTTTTATTTGTTATACAAATGGAGGATGTAGCGTGGTTTGGACCAAACTGGGTTACCCATTCCGCCTTTGGGGAGGCATTGATAAAGGCGGAAAAGGCGGGGGTCATGATAAAGGCTGTGCGCTGTGTGGTAAAACCGGATGAAATGTACATACTAAGCGGAGTAGAAGTAAAATTGGATCGAGCGGATTGAACCGGTAATAAAAGCGGATAGGGCAACGATAAAATTATATGGACCGGAGACAAGGACAGATATGAAAGAAACAAAGCAGAAGAATATGGATAGATTGGAGACGATGAATTTGCAGGTAAATAATAATCTGGAGCATTTGAAGAAAAAGAAATTATTCCTTTTTGATATCGACGGAACCATTGCGCTTTCGGAGGATGTGATAGAGGGCACTTTCCAGCTGCTTTCCCACATCAGGGAAATCGGGGGAAGAGCCGTCTATATAACAAATAATTCCTCCAAAAGCACAAAGGATTATGTGGAAAAATTCAAGCGTATGGGGATTGAAGCAAAGGCGGAGGATTTTGTAACGGCGGGAAGCTATACCTTATCCTACCTTGTGGAGCATCATAAGCAGGATTTGATTTTTGCCATGGGGACAAATTCCTATATAGAAGAATTGAAAAAGAACGGCCTGAACATAACGGAAGAATATGAAGAAGGCGCGGATGTGGTTCTTACGGCGTTTGATACCGAGTTAAATTACGGGAAAGTAGAGGCTGCCTGCCGCCTGTTAATGGAGAAGGGGAAGGAACGTATCTGGCTTGCCACCAACGGGGATTTGCGCTGTCCGGTGGACTTTGGCATGATTCCCGACTGCGGTTCCATCTGCAACATGATTTCTGCCGCAACGGACAGAAATCCCCAATACCTTGGTAAGCCCTCGCCGGGACTTGTGGAATACAGCATGGAAATGACGGGCTTTACCAAAGAGGAAACCCTGGTAATCGGAGACCGGATTTATACGGATATTGCCTGCGGGGAAAATGCGGGAGTGGAAACCTGCCTTGTATTTACCGGAGAGGCTAAGGCGGAGGATGTGCAGGGGGCTTCCAACCGGATTGATTTTTGCTTTGAGACGGTTAAGGAGCTTTATGAAGAACTGACAGGAAAAGCAGGGAACTGAGAATAAATTCATTTCTAATATGACCAAAATGATTAGAGTATCATGATTGCTTTAAAACATCAAAATGAGAGTTATGACAGAAATAAAACTGATAAACAGAAAGGCATGCAAATGGAACAAAAGAGAATTACCTGGATTGACGGATTAAGAGGGGCGGCCAGCCTTTTTATTGTTTTTCATCATTTTATTATGGGCTATTATCCGGCAGCCTATAAAGGCGCGGAGGGAGTGCCGCATTTAAAAGAGGGAGTGGAAGCGGCGTTTTCACAGTCTTTGGCGGGCTTTTTTGTTACGGGGGATTTGTGGGTTTCCGTATTTTGTTTGATCAGCGGGTTTGTGATTGCTTACCAGGTCTTTCATATGAAGGATGAAAAGCAGCTTTCAAAGTCTTTGTTAAAGAGGTATCCCCGACTGATGCTTCCGGTTTTTGCGCTGTCCGCCGTTGTATATGTGATGCTTCATTTGAATCTGTTTTATAATGGTCCTGCATCCATGCTTTCCGGCTCGGAATGGCTGGCGGAATTTTACCAGAATAAAACCACTCTTTACGATTTGTTTTTCTCAAGTATTGTGGATACCTGGATCGTGGGAATGTCCACCCTGTATTCCAATGCGTTCTGGATGCTGGCGGAGCTGTTTGCAGGATCCTTTATGGCATACATTCTGGCGGTCATGGGCAGAGGCATGAATAAGAGGATGCTCTATGTTTACATAGGGGTTGTGCTTTTGTATCTTTCCATCAACAGCCGCCTGACGGATTTTGCCTTGGGCGTACTGGCTGCATACATTGTAGAGCGGTTTGGAGAACGTATAAAAAGCCACGAAAAGGCTTGCATCTGTGTGGGAATCCTTATACTGACCGCAGCGCTGGTGTTTGGGGCTTATCCTGTGGGGCATGAACCGGATAACGCCTACCGGATTTTAAATCATCTGCCGGATCGTTTGAATCCGATTTATTTTTATCATATGCTTGCAGCGGCTCTGCTTATAATGGGAATCTGGCTTTTGAAGCCTTTGGGAAAGGTTCTATCCCTGAAACCGGTTTTGTTTTTGGGAGAAATATCCTATTCTCTCTATCTGGTGCATATTCCGGTAATCTATTCTCTGTCTGCATGGCTTCTGGTAAGGTTTATGGCAAAGACGGGAAATTACAATCTTTCCGCGGGACTGTCATTTGTCATATCTCTGCCCGTTATGCTATTCCTTGCATGGCTCTTTAACAGGTTTATTGAAAGGAATTGCACAAAGTTTATTAATAAGACGGCAGCTAAGCTGGAAGAGGAAGTTAGCCATTAGCCGGATAGGTTTAGGAAGAATCAATAGCCATAGGAGAGGATACTGTCAATTAGCCGGACAGACGGGAAGGAAACAAAGGCCGTTAGAAATGAATGATATCAAATACCCGGACGGATGGGAAAAGAGTCAATAGCCGTTAGAAGAGAATGATATTAAGTAATCAGATAAATGAGAAAAAGACTAAATAACAGAATACAAAGTGCATAAACTATTAATACGAAAATAAGGGATGGTTTATGCAAAATGAAAGAGGATGTTACCTATAACCTGAAAAAGTGGGAAGCGGCAGAGGCGGTTTTTGTGGCGTGCTTTGGAACCCTGTGGCACTTTGTTTATGAATGGTCGGGAAATAATTTTCTGCTTGGACTGGTTTCGCCGGTAAATGAAAGCGTGTTTGAACACTTAAAGCTTCTGATTGTGCCGGCTTTTTTGTTCACGCTTTTGGAATATAAATGCCTTGCAGGGCTGCGGGGATGTTTGCTGCTTAAAATATGGGAGTCCATGGCGGCGGGCATATTCTTTATTGTGGTATTTTATTACTGCTATACGGGCATGCTGCAAAGGGATGTGGCGTGGCTGGACATTGCATCCTTTTACGGAGCGGCAGCATTAAACAGTTTTCTGGCATACCGGCTGCTTCAAAAGCCCTGTGACGGAAAGGGAAAAGGGCTTTTGGGAGGTCTGGCGTGGGCAGTAACGATTTTTTTGATGGTTTTGGGAACGCTTTACCCGCCTGTAGGTATATTGCCGGGCTTGTTTGCGGCTCCGGATTTATAATGCAGATTTTATGCATTTATGCAAAAAAGATTGATTATTTTCATGAATATGGTATTATACTATTAATGGTGAGTCCTACCACAAAGTGGACTGCTAAAAGCGTTAGCAACTCTAATGGAGTTACTACACAAATGGCTATGTGGAAACGCATAGCCATTTTTTTGAGGAGACACATGCAGACGGATTTTAAATTATACAAGGTGGATATGAAATATATCCGTAATCTACATAATATAGATGATAAAGTGCTTTCTGTTTCGCCACAGGTGGGCAAAGATAATAGGGTTTTTGTTGGAATTGTTATTATTTGTGGTGCTTATAAATATTGTATACCGCTTTCGTCGCCAAAGGAAAAGCATAAAAAATGAAGAACTCTATGGATTTTTCAAAGATAGAGATAAATGGAAAGTCATTAGGCGCCCTGAATTTCAATTTGATGATACCGATTGAAGAAGAACAATTACAATATGTTGATACAACTATTTTTAAGAGAGATAGGGAAAACATCAAATATTACAAGCAATTGTGTGTACGGGAATTAGAATGGTGTAGAGACAATAGTGAAATAATCTGTAATAAGGCAAATGTTTTGTATAAGAAATACATTTCTAATGAGCCATTTACAGGCAGAAAACGCTGTCTGAATTTTCCTAAATTAGAATCAGAATGTAAGAAGTATAATTCAAAAATAAAGAGAGGCATAGATTGAACCTTTCTTTACAAGAGGCGTCGACTGTTAGGATATGAAAGATAAATCAGAGCCGGGAGTACTCTTTAGCCCTTTCTCTGCTTCCCAACAGTTGATTCGTAAAAGATACCCTGTGGTAGCGGCTATATCTATGCTGTTGTGATGTATGTTGTATTCGGCATATATGAGTTCATTTGGGCAATTTCTATTAAGACCGAAAGCCGGGAAGGATGTATAATAATAAAAAAACGGAAGGATACAGGATATGGGCACTCAATCTATGATTCAAAAGCTGTTATTATACATTGAAGAAAATCTGGACAAGGACTTATCTCTTGACAATCTGGCAAAAGAATTTTCCTATTCCAAATTTTACATTGCAAGAACCTTTCAGGAGAATACAAATATTACCCTTTATCAGTATATTCAGGGAAGGCGTTTAAGCGAGGCCGCGAGAAAGCTGGTAGAAACGGAAAAGCCTATCGTTGAAATTGCTTATGAAGCACATTACAATTCCCAGCAGGCTTTTACGCTGGCATTTAAAAAGGCATATTTATGCAGTCCGCAGATCTATAGGAATCATAAAATATTTTATCCCAAACAAAGCAGTCTTGTTATAAGGCAGGAAGCATTTGTCCATACAAGCTGTGAGATAAAAGGCAGGGCTGCGGCATGAGTACGATACCTTACGTTGTGGAACAAACCGCCAGAGGAGAACGGAGCTATGATATTTATTCCCGTCTGCTGTCAGACCGGATCATCTTTTTGGGGGAGGAAGTAAGCAACGCTTCGGCCGGTACAATTATTGCCCAAATGCTTTTTTTGGAGGCCGCTGACCCGGAAAAGGATATTCAATTCTATATTAACAGTCCCGGGGGTTCGGTTACGGCAGGCTTTGCAATTTATGATACCATGCAGTATGTAAAATGCGATGTGGCTACCATATGTGTGGGACTTGCAGCCAGCTTTGGAGCCTTTCTTTTGGCAGGAGGCACAAAGGGAAAGCGGATGGCGCTTCCCAATGCGGAAATCATGATTCATCAGCCTGCAATACACGGGGAAGGAATTAAGGGCGCGGCAAGCGATATAAAAATTATGTCGGACCATATTCTTCGAAGCAGGGAAAAGCTGAATAAACTTTTAGCACAGAATACGGGAAAACCTATAGAGGAAATAGAAAGGGATACGGAGCGGGACTATTATATGTCGGCAAATGAAGCCCTTGCATACGGACTGATAGATAAAATCGTTACATAGAAAATCGGCAAATGGAAAATCGGTACATAGAAAGTGTTATACGGGATGACAAATGAGGAAACGGCTATGTAGAAAAATTATTGTCAGACAGTCAAAAAGAGCGGATATTCAGTGTTGGATTATCCGCTCTTTTTTTATATCCTTTTGCAGCATTTCTGCCATTTGAATGATAGCCCTGCAGTATTGCAGACGCCTTTAGATGTCTGCTTATCGTGTCATGAATTATAAGCTTATCTGCTTACGGTATACTCTTTTTCAATCTCAACCCTTGCCACGCTTCTTACATCGTCGCAGGCATATGCCGCACAAATCTCGTAGGTTCCGGGAAGGGTCACATAGCATTTCCGTTCTTCGTCATAATAGGAAAAGCTGTATGCGTCGAATTCTCCTGCAAATTCCTTCGTTTCCCCGGCTTTTAAAAATTGCTTGTCAAATCCTCTAAGTTCCTTTAAGGGACGTTTTACCGAAGAGTCCACAGGCTTCACGTAAAACTGTACTGTCACGGCTCCGTCTCTGTCCCCGGCATTGGTAACAGGAAGAAAAGCCTCAACCTTGAGGGAAGGGACGGTGCAGGTTCCGTTTTCGCCTCCGTCGGTTTCTTTGACGGAGGCTTTCAGCTCTCCGAAGGAAAATTCCGTATAGGAAAGTCCGTGACCGAAAGCAAAAGCGGGCTTTACGTCATAGGTATCGAAGTAGCGGTAGCCAACATAGATATCTTCATCGTAACTGACAACATCGTTTCCGGGAAATTCCCCGAGGCTGTGAGCAGGGGAATCTTCCAATGTAAGCGGCAGGGTTGTAGGCAGCTTACCGGAAGGATTGACATCGCCGAAGAGAACCCTTGCAAAAGCATGACCGCCCTGCATTCCGTTGTAGGAGTAATAGAGCAGGGTGCGCGCATCATCAAGCCATTCGTGCATATCGACAGGACTTCCGGCAATCATGGTTATGATCATGTCGGGACGCACCTTCAATAACTCTTTGATCACAGTATCCTGTCCTCCGGGCAGAGTCATGCTGTCCTTATCCTTGCCTTCCACATCGTAGTCGTGATTTAAGCCCCCGATAAAAATAACCGCATCCGCATCCTTGCAGGAGGCCTTGGCGCTTTCCAGGTATTCTTTACTCAGGGAGGTAATTTCCTCGGGAGTCAGTTCCCTTACGGCAGTGAAATCAACCCACTGGCTGTTGGAATCTCTTCCCCAGGCATGTCCCGTTACGCTGGTATAGTAACCCGGCTCGTAAACGACTTCGCAATTGCCTCCAAGGGTCATTTTCAGTCCCATCAAAGGAGAAAGCTCATATAATGCCCGGATTTCCGCACTTCCGCCTCCTAAGGCGTGTAACCTGTTACCGTTGTCGCCGATCACTACAAGCTTTTTCAATTTCTTCTTATTAAGAGGAAGCAGTTTGTCCTCATTCTTTAATAAAATAATGGATTCCTCCGCCGCCTGCAGCAGCTTTTCTCCGAAAGAGAGGGCATTGTAGGTGCCTGCCTTCCGTTCGCCGTCTAACATATGAAGGCGGTTCATGACATTTAAAATATGCATGATTTTTTCGTCCAGCATTTCCATGGAAACCCTGCCGTCTTCCACAGCCTTTTTTAAAGGATTTGCAAAGCAATATTCATCAAAATTGTCGGTAACCCGCATGTCTGTATCAATTCCCACATTTCCGGCCTCCACCGTATCGTGGATACTTCCCCAGTCGGAAACGGTAATTCCTTCAAAGCCCCATTCCCTATGAAGAATTTCGTCAATGAGGTAAGGGTGGTGGGAGCAGTACGTACCCATAAATTTATTATAGGAGCCCATAATACCTAAGGAGTGGCCTTCCTTGACGGCAGCACGGAAAGCGGGCAGATAGATCTCAAATAAAGCCCGTTCGCTGACATGGACGTCCACATCATTTCTGCGGGTTTCCTGGTTGTTTAAAGCAAAATGCTTGACGCAGGCGGAAACGTCGGATTCCTGTACGCCTTTGATGTATGGAACCGCCATACGGCTCGAGAGATAAGGGTCTTCGCTCATATATTCAAAATTTCTTCCGCATAAGGGAGAGCGATGAATGTTGACGCCGGGGCCTAAAATCATATCCTTTCCCCGTCCTCTTGTTTCCTCTCCAAGGATTTTGCCGGCTTCGTAAGCCAAAGAAGTATTGAAGGTGGAAGCAAGGGCCGTATTGCTTAAAAGATAGGACGTGGAGTCATCCGACAGATTCTTTGGAATCCAGACGTCATCCTTGTATTCGAAACGGACGCCCATGGGACCGTCGGAATAAGTGAAAGGGGGGATTCCTAAGCGTTTTATGGCCTGTGTCTTAAAAAGAGCGGCGCCGTGGACCATGCCGATTTTTTCGTCTAAAGTCATTTTTTCGCAGAGGGCTTGTAATTCATTGTGTGTCATGTTGAGAAACCTCCTGTATTGGGATAGAATGTTTCTTTACCATTCTTCCGTTTTTATTTGTTTTTCATAATTATGGATTCAGACAACAGTGTCTGCCTCATAGCTTTATCATTGCCCGTTTAAATCATTTATAGATTAGGATAAAGGGAAAATAAAATATACACAAATCCTAATATTTCTGTTAATATAATAATGTATCTGATAAATGCTTTGGAATAAGCTTCTTATGAAGGATGAAAGCAAAGGACCAGGGGAGGTACTTTCCATGCCCATGGATAAAAAACTTTGGGAAAAGCTGTCTGCGGCAAGAGAAATGCATGATTATCATGCGCCTTACGGCGGCGAATACGGATATTATGACGCAGTCAGAAAAGGCGATGTAAAGCTTTTAAGAAAGAAATATCTCATTGCGCCCATCTATGAAGCGGAAGGGCTTGGGACATTGTCTTCAAACGGGGTTAAGAATATTTTGTATCATGCGATCATTTCAATTGCCCTCATTAGCCGGTACTGTATAGAGGACGGAATGGAGCCGGAAGTGGCTTACAGCCTCAGCGATTTATATATCCAGCGGGCAGATGCCTGCAAGACCAAGGAGGAAATCGGTAATTTACATAGGGAAATGACCCTTGATTTTGCATCCCGGATGCGAATGCTTCAGAAGAAACAGGTTTATTCCAGGCATGTGATTATCTGTATGGAGTATATTTACAAAAACATCAATGAAAAAATCGTCCTTTCAGATTTGGCAAAGCTGACCAGGCTTCATGAGAATTATCTTTCCCAGCTTTTTAAAAAAGAAACGGGAAAAACGATTGTACAGTACATACAGGAAAAAAAGCTGGAGCAGGCGGAGTACCGGTTAAAGCATACGGAGGAAAGCGTTCTGGAAATAGCCAATGATCTGAATTTTTCCTCACAGAGCTATTTTATTCAGGTATTTAAAAGAAAAAACGGACGGACGCCCAGAGAATACAGGGAGTACTATTTCAGAAAGTATCTGAAAAATGATATCGGGGTATTAGAAAAGCAAACGGGAAAGGACGAAACAGATGTCAGAGCATATTACAACAGCCAATAAAATATATTTTAAGCCTTTAGAGCCTGAAAAAGAGAAAATCATCATAGAGGATATTGCCCACGCTTTATCTCTGATGACGAGAGCCAACGGCCATTTTCCGGAATTTTATTCGGTGGGTCAGCATTGTATCGGTTGCTATAAAGAAGCAGTGGCAAGAGGGTTGGGGGAAAGAATTGCCCTCATCTGTCTTCTCCATGATGCCAGCGAAGCCTATATTGCAGATATCACAAGGCCGGTAAAAAAGGAATTGAAGGAATATCTTGTAATTGAAAAGTGTCTGCAGAATGCTATTTATGAACGTTTCCTGGGTAACCTTCCTACAGATGCGGAAATGGAGAGGGTGGCGGAAATCGACGATACTATGCTGTATCATGAGTTTTACCACTATATGGGGGAGAAGGTTCTGGATTCTGCTTCGGAGCTTTTGACAAAGCCGGATTTTTATGAAAGGCCCTTTAAAGAGGTGGAGAAGGAATATCTGGAGATTTATCAGGAAGTGGGAAAGAACACTCTGTAGAAATAGATTGAGGAAAAAAGATGAAAAGTGGGTATTTTCCATGATGACTTTATGAGAGCACAAGTTTACCACGGTTCGCATATGATAACAAAAAGGCGTGGAGCAAGTATGTCTTTTGAGGAATTGAGCCATAAGGAAGTTATCAGTGTCAAGGACTGCAGGAAATTAGGTCATGTGGTGGATCTGGAATTTGACGAGTGCAAGGGCTGCATCCGTAAAATCATTGTGGCGGAAAAGGCGGGAATCATGAATTTCTTCTGCTGCGGGGAAGAATTCTGCATTCCTTTTTGTAATATTAAACAAATCGGACCGGACATTATTCTGGTGGATTTCTGCTGTTAAATCCCAACACGAAATTGCAGTGAACGGCAGGCGGTCAGGAACCGGAAAAATACGGGGAGAACCGGTCATACGGAAGAGAAACAAGTTACCATAAAATAGTTGACATAATTTTGCGGATAGAATATAATGTAACCATATTACGTTTCTTACATAGATATTGTGTTTGCAGACTATATAAGAATGAACAAATACCAGGGGGAACAGAGCATGAAATGTCCGTTTTGTGGTCACGAAAATACCAGAGTTATTGATTCGAGACCGGCTGAAGAAAACAATTCCATCAGGCGCCGCCGCGTCTGTGACGAATGTGATAAGAGGTTCACTACATACGAGAAGGTAGAAACAATTCCGCTTATCATTATTAAGAAGGATAATAACAGGGAAACCTATGACCGTTCCAAAATAGAAGCAGGGGTTTTACGGGCCTGCCATAAAAGACCGGTCAGCGCAAACCAGATTACCCGTCTGATCGAAGAGGTGGAGACGCAGATTTTTAATATGGAAGAAAAAGAGATTTCCTCCAGTAAAATCGGCGAGCTGGTCATGTCAAAATTAAAGAATATTGATGCGGTAGCTTATGTAAGGTTTGCATCGGTGTACCGGGAGTTTAAGGACGTCAACACCTTTATGGATGAGTTGAAGAAAATGTTGGATAAGTAGGCGGAATGTATTATGGCAATGAGTGAAGAACAAAAGGCTGAACTGGAAAAGGTGGATAAGCGGATAAAGTTTTTGACGAATTTAAGGCTTGGAATTATGTTTATCGCACTTTTTGATGTGCTGATCATTTTTTACGGAGACAAGTTTGCAGAAGGAGCAACATGGCTTTTGTATTTTAAAGCGTATTCCTACAACATTTTGGGAATTGCCATAACCGTGATTCTGGTTACTGTGATTGTAAGAATGTTTTTAGTGGCTAAGCACAACAGCATTGTGAAAAAGAGCAGGGACTGATGAAAGAAAATGCCCGCAAGGAGAAAACGGGAAATAAGGCAGTATCGGTAAAAGCAGAAATAAGATCATATAGAAATAGAAACCACGACAGAAATCCTGAAAAAGGAATTTTGCCGTGGCTTTTTTATTTCGGAGGGTTTAGGAGGGAAGTCAGACTTTCCTGTAAATTTTAAGAAAAATCAGGATGCATCGTCAGAAGCGGTCTGAAGCTCTGCAATAGAATCTTCAAAGATGCCGGTGGTCTCCTCGGCGGAGTAGGTATACCCGTGGACGTTTAAATGCATCACAAAATCGTTGAAGGATTCTATGAGGTTGGGCTCTTTTAAAATACAGGTGCGGAATTCATTTTCCCCGGACATATAGTAAAACATAATGGATGTGTTGTCATAGGAAAAGAACTCGATTCTGGGATGAAAAACGGCAGGCTTTATCAATAAAGATTCTTTGTTGCCATTCTGATTGGAGGCGATGAGCCGTTCCAATATGGTAATGCGTTCTTTGACATTTAAAGGACGCATTAATTCGCCGGGAACCTGATAGATAATTCCTTTTTTCACAAAATCATCGTAGCCTTTTCTGGAAAAGACCGAAGTGGCCTTTTTTAAGGAACGCAGATTCTCACATTGGGCCAGCAGCTTACGGCTCAATACCTGCTGCGATTTTTTGGGAATCTCCTTGTTTATAACCTTTGCTATCATGGATGCATCCGCATGATAAGTCAGGCAGGGCTGTGCTTCTATGGCGTAGGAATAGCCGGTATTAACGGTTGTGTCTGAAAAGACGGAAAGAAGCGCAGGGGTATCAAGAGTATCCAAAAGGGGCAGGGCGGAATGAAGGATTTTCTCAAAATGCTGCTTATAAAAAGGCAGAAAGGTATCGGGCAGGATAAAGGCGCTCTGATAGTCCTGTGCAATTAAAATCACATTATGGTTGAGAAGAACATAATAGGGCGTGGGAATGCCCGAAAGCGAAGAAAAGTCGGCGCTTTCATAATAATAGGAAAAGGAACAGTGCTGCCTGTCGGACAGTGCAAAAGGCAGCAGGGTGGAAAGCATTTCCAGATTGAATAAGGAAGAATCGGAATCATTCTTAGGAGCTTTTAAAAAGGGGACAATGTGGAGAATTTCCAGATTGTTAAAGAATGCCAGCTGAAGCTGGTCATATAAATCCCTGAAAAAACGATTATGAAAGGGCGAGAGGGCATATAAAAAAGGTGCCTCCGAATTTTCGATATTATAGGCTATCATTTGACAGATCAGTTTGATGATATTAAAGATACCTTTGACTAACCGGGCCTCGTTGACAGGAGAGGAAAGGGAAACAATAGGGACTTCCTCATCGTCCGCGGCCGTGGAAGTAACAAAATCTATATTTTCCAACAGGTCTTTTATGTAGAGATGCTTTTGAAAAGTATATTCTCCTATTTGAGATACCGTGAATGCGGTTTCCAAATCTGTTTTTTCGTTTAAGGTCAGATTTAAATAAGGAAGTATTTTATCAAGGTTTTCCTTGCTGATAGAACGCTCTCCGTTGATTGCCCGCTGTAAGGTGGTGCGGTTTACTTTGCTGGCAAAAGAAAGTGAATAAACCGTATAGTCGCTTTTTTTCACATATTCTTCTAATAACTCATTCAATTGTTTCATAAGTGCATACCCCTCTGAAAGACAAATGTCAATACTTGAAACATATTGTAAAATTTTTCCATTTAAAAAGCTAGATGCAATATTCTTGTCCCACTTTGTGTCACAGCCCGTTTTTGACTGAAAATAAAGGAGATAACAACAATATTATGATACTTATTTTCAGGAAAAAAGTATATTGGAATAAGGAAATGATTGCACATTGGAAAACGTTATAAAAAAGTCTGTCACATTTTTTGTCCCATATTGCATTCGAGTTATGGGACGAGTTAACATAATATAAGGCGAATTTTGTTTCTATAAGGGGAAATTTGCGCAAAAAAAGGCAGGAGAAACAAGATGCAGGGAATTGTAGATATCCATAATCACGTACTGCCGGGAGTGGATGATGGTGCGGGAAGCGTAAAAGAGGCGGCAGATATGTGTGCTCTTGCCGTAGAGGAAGGAATCAGAACCATTGTGGCAACGCCTCACTACCATTTGGGAATGCAGGCGGCAGGAAATGAAAGAAGAGATAATGCCCTGCAGCTGTTAGAGGAAGAAATAGCGATCAGGGGCCTTAATTTACGGATTTACCGGGGAAATGAGATTTATTACAGCGTACAGGCAGTGGAGGATTTGCGGGCTGGAAAGGCACGCACCATGGGAAGCAGTCAGTATGTGCTGACGGAGTTTTCGCCGGAGGCGGAGTACTCCTATATCAGACGGGGATTAGGCCATCTGGTGCAGGAAGGGTATCTTCCCATCATTGCCCATGTGGAGCGGTACAAAGAGGTGGTCTGTGAAAAAAGCCGCATTTACGAGCTGGCGGAGCTGGGAAGCTATCTCCAGATCAATGTATCCGGCGTTATGGGAATGTCGGGAAGGAAAATAAAAGCGTTCTGCAATGAATTACTTAGGGAGGAGCTGGTGCATTTTGTTGCTACCGATGCCCATGATCTGAAAAACAGGGCGCCCAGAATTAAGAAATGTGCGGATTTTATCATAAAGAAATACGGAGCTGCCTATGCGAAACGGTTGTTTATAGACAACCCGCAGAAAATGCTTTGGGATGAATACTTATAAGGAGCCGGAAACATGAACAGACAAACAGAAGACGAAATGGAAATAGATTTGAGGGAATTGTTTTTTGCCTTGCTGGGAAGGGTTCATGTTCTGATTTTAGCTTTTATTATGGGAGCATTAACGCTGTATCCGGTCAGCATTGCTTTGCTGCCGAAAAAATACCAGTCCTCCACATCCATTTATGTATTGAACAGACAGGATAACAGTGTGGTAACCTATTCCGATCTGCAAAGCGGAACCCAGCTGACCAAGGACTATGCGGAATTGGTAAAGAGCCGTTCCGTTACGGAGAAGGTCATCAGCCAGCTTAAGCTAAATACCATTTATACGGATATGAGGGAACTGGACAGCAATCAGCTTGCGGACATGATCTCGGTGGATAATACAACGGATACCCGCATTATCAGAATAACCGTGACTGATACCAATCCTGCAAGGGCCCAGGACATTGCAAATGCCATCAGGGAAGCGGCGTCTTTGCATATTGAAGCGGTTATGGACATTGAGGCGGTAAACGTGGTGGATTATGCCGAGATGCCCATGAAGGCGGTAAGTCCCAATATTTTATTGAACACCCTTATAGGAGCCGTGGCGGGAGCGCTGATTGCGGCATTTATGATCATCCTCTTTCATCTGTCGGATGACAGGATCAAAGGGCCTGATGATGTGGAAAAATATCTGGGAGTCAGCATTTTGGGAACCATTCCCCTGGATAACAGCATGAGGAAAATAGATAAAAAGCGGAAAAAGAGATAATGGAAGGCGGGAGGAGAACATGAACATTTATATTGAGAAGCTTCAAAAAATGGATTATGCCAGCCAGGAAGCCTATAAAGCCTTGAGAACCAATATTCAGTTTTTGGGAAAAGAGCCCAAGGTCATAGCCTTTACAAGCTGTATGCCCAATGAGGGAAAGTCCAGCGTGACCTTTAATCTGGCAACCTCCATGGCAGAGGCGGGGAAAAAGACCCTCCTTATTGATGCGGATTTGCGGAAAAGCGTTTTAATAGGGCGATATAAAATCAATCAGGGCTCCAAAGGGCTGACCCATTTTCTGTCGGGAATCTCGCCTATTACGGATGTGCTGGGAACTACCAATGTGGACAATTTCCATATGATTCTGGCAGGACCGGTTCCGCCAAACCCTTCGGAATTGTTGGGACAGGATAAATTTCAAGAGCTGATTGATGTTTTGCGGAATATTTATGATTACATTCTGGTGGATACCCCGCCCCTTGGAAGCGTCATTGACAGTGCGGTAGTCGCCAGGGCCTGCGACGGTATCTGCATGGTTATCGAAGCAAATGCCGACAGCTACAAATTTGCCCAGAAGGTCCAGGAACAGATCGTAATGGCTGACTGCAGGCTGTTAGGCGTGATACTCAATAAGGTCAATATTGCGGATAAGGGATATTACGGAAAATATTATGGTAAGTATTACGGGAAATACTACGGCAGATACTACGGCAATGAAAGTAAGAGTAAATAAGGAGATTTGAGATGAAACAGAGACACGTTGTGATTCTTATGAGCCTGTCTATTGCCGGCTTGTTGGGACTTTCCGTTTACTTGACGATTTCCATGGACAGAACTCCGCCGGTCATTACCATACCGGATACAAAAATCACATACAAAGAAGGCGCAGATACTAATTCCCTTCTTAAGGACGTTACGGCATGGGATGATGTGGATTCCAATATTACGGATAAGCTGCGGGTTGATACGATCATTCCTGATAAAGATGAACTTACGGCGGTTGTGGTTTATGCGGTATACGACAGCAGCAATAATGTGACAAAAGAGAAAAGAACTGTGAATTATAAAGCGGCAGATAAGAATGAAGAACCATAGATGCGGAACTTGGAAGGAGTAAAAGCATGCGAAATAGAATTCTGGCTGTTGTTTTCGGGGCCGGGCTCCTTGGCTGCGGAATATGGCTTGTAATGTATTTTAACGGAAAGAATCAGGCAAATGCAGAGCTTGACGGGTTAAAGGACGCTTACGTGGAGGTTGTGGAGCCGGCAGAGCAGGAAGGTGCAGACGGGGCGGCAGAAGGAGAAAAACAGAATGCCGTAAAAGAAAATAACGGGGAAGATGCGGACGGAAGAGAAGCGGATGAAAAGGGTAGAAGCAACGTTTCCGAAAAAGGTCTTCGGGAAAGGATTCAGGTTACCGATGATTTAAGCGGCTTTTCCGTTCCGGAGAAAAAAATTGATTTTTCCGCCCTGCAGAAGGAAAATCCGGATATTTACAGCTGGATAACCATTCCCGGAACTCCTATCGATTATCCCGTATTGCAAAATGAGGATGAGCTGGATTATTACCTGATGCACAATTTAAACGGTTCCTACGGATATCCGGGGTGCATTTATACCCAATATGTTAACGCCACGGATTGGACGGACAGCAATACCGTCATTTACGGACATAACATGAAGGACGGCAGTATGTTTGCGGCGCTGCATCATTATCAGGAGCAGGATTTTTTTGAGAAGAATCCATATGTTTATATTTACAGTTCGGAAGAGATCATGGTATACAGGATTTTTGCCGCTTATGAAACAAGCGATGTACACCTGCTTTTAGCTTTTGATACGGAGGATGAGGACAGCTATGGAGAGTATTTAAAAGGCATACTGGAAAATGAGGAGGGTATGGGAAACCATTTTGACAGAACCCTTGCCCTTGAAAGTAAGGATAAAATCATTTCCTTGGAAACCTGTATCAGCAGTAAGCCTCACAGACGTTATCTGGTGCAGGCGGTGTTGGTGGCAAGGGCTGAAAACTCATGATGGATGAGAAGAGAAGAAAGAGAAAACGCCGTCGTATCCGGCAGACAGTGGGTGCGTGGTTTACAGTGGCGGCAGTCGTTTTCGCTCTTATGGCAGCTGTAGTTGGAATTTTGAGATTGATAGGAAAAGAAAGGCTTTTGGCGTCGGCGGGAAATACTGCGCCTACTATGACAACGGATGAAACCATAGACAGTATAGATGACATTATGAACAGGCAGACGAAAGAAGGCTTATGGCAGGAGGGATGGCTTCAGTACGAAGGCAGAATTTATGAATATAACAATGATATTATGACCTTTCTCATTATGGGCATTGATAAAAAAGGAGAGGTGGAAAACAGCCGGGACGCCACAGACGGAGGACAGGCGGACGCATTGTTTTTGGTGGTGGCGGACAGAGGAAAAAAGGAAATCAGACTGGTGGGCATTAACCGGGATACTATGGTAAATATCAATGCCTACGGCGCCTACGGGGAAGGAACGGACGGGTCGGCTAAAGCGCAGATTGCCGTACAGCATGGTTTTGGCGATGGAAAGGAATTAAGCTGCGAACTGACAAGGGATGCCGTTTCCGAACTCTTTTACAATCTGCCCATTCATGGCTACGCCGCTGTCAATATGGACGCCATACCCGTCATCAATGACGCCGTAGGGGGCGTAACTCTTGAGGTTCTTGAGGATATTGATACGGATAAATACGGGAGATCCATCGGGAAGATATGGCATGAAGGAGAGGAGATCCATTTACAGGGTATGGAGGCATACTACTATGTCAGGTGGAGAGACAGGGAAAGATTTGAAAGCGCCAGGCTGCGCCTTGCCAGACAGAAGCAGTATCTGGAAGCTTTTTTAGAGAAGGCAAGGTCCGAAACAAAGAAGAATATTATGCTGCCGGTCAGGCTCTATGGAGATTTGTCTAAATATATGGTAACGGACATTTCCATAGATGAGACTGCATATCTGGCGGGAGAATTGATTGGTTACACAATGGACCCCCAAGGTATTTATACCCTTTCGGGAGAGACCGTAAAGGGATACGCCTATGAAGAGTTCTATCCCGATGAGGAGGCTTTAAGAGCTCTTATGATAGCTGTCTTTTACAGAGAAGTAGAGGACGTAAAATAACGGTATTAACCGGTCTGACCGGTTGATATAGATAGACCACATGCACTATGAGGGAAAGGAGGAATCCGAATATGAAAAAAAGAAGAATATTTGCAATTGTAAGTGCGCTTGTATTGACCTTTGGCATGACAGTGTCCGTATTTGCTGCAGAGACCCAGAGTCCTACGGCGGATAATACGGTTACGGTGCCGGCGGCAACATCTGCCGACGCAACATTCAATGACGATCTTTTAACTGCGTATGCAAACAGCACAACGGTAAGCAGTAAAGACGTGCCGGGAGCAACTGTAGGCAGGGTAAGCGCCACCGTGGCGGCTTCGGCAGCAGCCAGGGCAAAGGCGGTGGCAGGCCCAGGTGCGGTAATCGCCACACTGGTGGATCTGGTTGTACCTGCGGGAACAGGTTCGGCAAGCTTTACCTTAAACTGTCCCAATGTTCAGGCAGGAATGAAGATTATCATCCTGCATCAGTTAGCGGACGGTACATGGGAGACCATTAATCCCAGCAGTGTGGGCAACGGCTCCGTTACCTTTACCATGAAATCTTATTCGCCTGTTGCAGTTGTGATTCAGAACTCGGCATCAGGCACGGCGCCAAAGACAGGGGATGTTGTTATGACAGTGGCTTTCCTTGCGGCGGTATGCTTGATGGGAACAGTTGTATTCTCGAAGAAGGCAGTGAATTAATTTTTTATGAGGCCTTTATGAAGGTGGTTAAATATCCTGCGGCAGCTGCTTATTTTCAGGCTGCTGCCTGCGGGATTGAACTAAGGATATAAATCCGATATTTTTTCTGTTAATAAATGATAGCAGGAAAAGATAATGTACAACAAAAGAAAAGATATGCTGTAAAAATAACGACAGGCGTGTGGTGTGCCGATTCGGGTGGGGAATATGTTGGCCCTGCCCATGAAAAGGCAGTGAGAAAACAGTGTAAAAGATAGGATAGATAAAATAAAAATGCCATAAGAAATTATGACGGGTACCATGAGGGGAAAGACATGAGCGTAAAAGCACATAAGAAAAAGTCCATGCAAAGTTTTTATTATGATATGGCCCTTAGAAGCATGAAAGCCTTGAACGTGATTCTCCTTGCAGCTCCTTTTGTGCTGTGCTGGTACGGCTATTATGCCAATACCACGGCATCCCCTTATTATTCCAGGGGAAACGGGCTCATCGTATTGATTTTTGTTTTATTATACGGAATCTTCGGACGGATTTACGGAGCCCTGCAGATTTCCTTTAACCGCATCAGCGAGCTGGTATACAGTCAGATGCTGGCATGTGTTATTTCAGACGGGATTTTGTATCTGATTATTCTGCTGTTAACCAAGCACTTTCCAAATCCGGGACCTTTGCTTCTGGCGTTTTTGAGCCAGTCTGTGTTGTCTGCTCTTTGGAGCTTTGGAGCCCACAAGTGGTATTTCGGCACGTTTCCCGCAAAGAAAACCTATGTGGTTTATGACCGTATGCGCAGTATTGAAAATCTGATTACCGAGTATGGGCTGGATAAAAAATTTAAGATTGAAAATTGTGTGAATGTGGACAGATGCATTGTAGGAAAACTGAAAGCGTTGGAGGGTGCGGAGGTCGTATTCTTATGCGGCATCCACAGTCACGAAAGAAATATGATTCTGAAATATTGTGTAGAGCACGATATTAAGGTTTATGTGCTGCCGCGAATCGGCGACGTCATTATGAGCGGTGCGGAACAGGCAAATCTGTTCCATCTGCCTTTGTTTGAGGTGGGCTTGTATCAGCCTACGCCGGAGTTCCGCATCGGAAAAAGGATATTTGATGTGGTGCTTTCCCTGGCGGGGATTGTTGTGACGGCTCCCGTTATGATCATTACCGCAATTGCCATTAAGTTAGACGACGGCGGCAGTATCTTTTATAAGCAGTGCCGTTTGACACAGGGTGGGAAGAAGTTTTACATTATTAAATTCCGGAGCATGAGGGCTGATGCAGAGGCGGACGGAGTGGCGAGGCTTTCCACCGGCGATAAGGACGACCGGGTTACGAAGGTGGGGCGTTTTATCAGGAAGGTCCGTATCGACGAGCTGCCGCAGTTATTCAATATTTTGGCAGGCAGTATGTCCATTGTAGGGCCCAGGCCGGAACGCCCGGTCATTGCAAGGCAGTATGAAAAGAAGCTGCCTGAGTTTGCCCTAAGGCTTCAGGCCAAGGCGGGACTGACGGGCTATGCCCAGGTTTATGGGAAATATAATACCACTCCTTATGATAAGCTGCAGATGGATCTGATGTATCTCGTTAATGCGGGATTTGCGCTGGATATGAGGATTATTTTTAAGACGGTGCAGATTTTGTTTTTGAAGGAGAGTACGGAAGGGGTGGAGGAAGCAAGCGAATTGATTACTGTTAATAATAAAAGGGGAAGTACCGGAGCATGATATGATGAATGTTTTTGATTACTGATGGAGAAGTTGTTGGATGGACGATAAGGGCATGGAAATTAAATATTCCGTACTCATGAGTGTATATTACAAGGAGAATGCCGAGCATTTGCGAACTGCAATGAACAGTATTTGGGAACAGACGGTAAAGACAGATGATTTTGTGCTTGTTTGTGATGGAATGTTGACACAGGAATTGAATGCAGTGGTTGCAGAAATGGAGAAAGAACATTCGGAATTACAGGTTATCCGCCTTAAAAAAAATGGTGGTTTGGGGAATGCGCTGAATGAAGGAATTAAGCACTGCAAAAATGAGTTGGTTGCTCGAATGGATAGTGACGATATAAGCAGATTAGAACGGTGTGAGAGACAGATCAGTATTTTTTCTATACATCCGAGGGTTTCAATTGTCTCTGGCATTGTAGAAGAGTTTACAACAAGCACAGAAATAGTAGAAGCTCGGCGGGTTCTTCCAGAGAAGCAGGAAGATATTTTAGATTTTGCAAAAAAGCGCAATCCATTTAATCATCCATGTGTAATGTATAAGAAAAGTGCTGTGGAAGCTGCTGGTGGTTATCAGGACTTTTATCTTTTGGAAGATTATTTCCTATGGGTTCGGATGCTTCAGAGAGGATTTAGCGGTTATAATCTTCAGAAACCGTTGTTGTGGATGAGAGCTGGTTCTGAAATGTATCGGCGGCGCTCTGGATGCAAGTATGCGAAGAGCCAGAAGGCACTGTTTAAGTATATGAAGGATAGTGGATTTATAGGTGTTGGACAGTATGTAAAGAGTGTAGCTATTCGGAGCGCGTCAGCATTAATACCGAATGGAATTAGGGAATATATTTTCAAAACTGTAATGAGGAAGAAATAGCATAAAGGACGATAAATTAATGAAAATTGGTATTTTGACTTATTATGGAGTACACAATCATGGTGCTGTGCTTCAAGCAAATGGATTAAAAAGTGTACTTGAACGTTTGGGACATGATGTTTATTTCCTGACATTTGAACGCGGCTATGAGTATATTCCTGTTTCGCAGACTAGGAAATATAAAATTAGTGTAAGAAGTATTCTGTTTTATTTTAAGTATATCTTGGGAAAAGGAATTGGGAATGTTCTATATAATTATAAAAAACACAGAACCCTTAGAATATTTAGAACTTTATCATTTAATTTGGATACAGGATTTGATACTTTTAATGGTGATATTATTGTCATTGGAAGCGATGAAGTATTCAGTCTTGAAATAGGATATAATCCAATGATGTATGGATATGGTCTACATACAAAGAAAATTGTGAGTTATGCTGGTTCTTTTGGTCCCACAACTATAGAAAATATTGATGAGAAAGAAAAGAGAGCGCAGATTCGAAAAGGTTTATTAGAATTTTCGGCAATCAGTGTTAGGGACCGAAATTCACAATTTATTGTTGAAGAGCTTTGCCAATGCTCTGCCCAAATTGTTTGTGATCCGGTCATTCTTTATGGTTATGAGAAGGAGATGTCGGCCTTTTGGCCGAAGGAGTCGGACTATATAGTAGTGTATGCTTATGATAGCAGAATGAATGAGTCAGAAGAGGTTGTTTACATTAAGGATTATGCCAAAAAACATAAATTTAAGCTTTATTCAGTTGGCTATTATCATAGATGGTGCAATAAAAACATTGATGTTTCTCCTAATGAACTTCTTGGGTGGATAAAGCATGCAAAATTAATTATCACAGATACATTTCATGGTTCAGTAATGGCTATTATTTGTAATACTCCTATGGTGGTTAAAATTCGTGGAAATGCAAACAAGCTTGCCTATCTCCTAAATGAATATAGTCTTTGTGACAGAATTGTAGAGACGTTTGCAGAACTTCCGGTGGTGGCAAAAAAAACAATTAATTTTGCCGAAGTTAATAAAAAACTTAAAGAAAAAAGAGCAGAGTCAATGGATTATTTGAAAAAAGCAATTGAGGAATAATGATGGTTTATATGAGTTTTCTGGTAATAGATGGAAATAATTGTATTAATCGTGAAGTATGTAAAAAAATACCTTATTGGATAAAGAATTGAAGTCTCTCAATTAAAAAAGTAAGTGCTATTGTTCACAGAGATAAGGAGAACCTAAAAAAGAATTTGAGGAGTTATGTTTACTGTAGTGGCTACGCATGTTTTTAGTAAAGGTAGTAATACTTTACTGTTGAAACCTTTTTCGATAAAGCGAAAAAATAAAAAGTAATTGTCCCATAATTAAGAAGATAATGTAGTGGGTATATACCTTGGTGTATGTAATCATGTCAAATAAAAATATAGGAGAATGTATTAAGAGGTATAAGAAAAAGTGATAAAGGTAAAAGTTGCAACATCCAATTTACGAGGATTTTTGAAAGATTTATTTGATTATACACATAAAAAAGTGGAATTTGTATACAAAAAACAGAATGTATATAACAAATCCAAAAAGTATAAACAAATGCTATATCGTGTATATAGAAAATTTGATCAGATAATACCGTTTCAAATTATAAGGACAGTTCAAGAAGGACAGGATATTAATTTTAGTTTCAATCGGTTTTTAAAGTCGGAGCGACCATATGTGATATATCTTGAGAATCCCAGTGCGTTGGTCAATTATTCATGGAGAGTACTTATAAAAAAGAAGTTTTCTAAAAGAATAAGGCAATGTCTGTCAGACAAGAATCTAAAGGGAATTGTTTGTATGTCTAATGCGTGCAAGAACACAGTGGCCATGTATTATGAGATTCCGAAACATATTAAAATAAATTGTATCTACCCATTAGTTAATGAAGATAAAGAATGGGATATAGAGTCTGTGAAAAATAAAGCAGAGCAGGAAAAAGTTGAATGTCTTTTTGTATCTCAGTTCTTTAGACTGAAAGGTGGTGAGGATATTGTAGAGATGATGATTAGATTGGGAGAGGAAAACTATCCGGTTCATTTAACAATGATTACTAATTCGAAAGAAATTAGTCAGGAGTATCAGGAAAAAATAAGAGCAAGTAATTGCATTGACATTATAGAGTTTGGTATGAGTAAAGAAAAATTAAATGTATTTTATCAGCAAGCCGCAATTCTTCTTCATCCAACCAGAGGAGACAGTTTTGCTTTAGTAGTATTAGAAGCAATGAAGTATGGATGTGCTTTAATAGCTACGGATTTATATGCGATACCTGAAATGATCGAAGATGGTAAAAATGGATATTTGCTGTATCCTTATTATCGTAACTGGAATAAAGATAATACCCCTAATTTCAAAGTTATGGAGCATCATAAAGAAACAATTTTAAGCGGATTTGTTGATGAAGATATAGTAAATACTATGTGTGAAATTTTAAAAGTTTTAAGTACTGATCGAGAAAAGTTAAAGTCTTTATGTATGGAATCATATAATAAGGCATTGCATGGCGTGTTTTCTGAAAAGTATATTGCTGGGGCATGGGAGAATCTAATGGAGGAAATCTCTTAAATGATAGGCATTGTGATTTTAAATTATATAACATGGAATGAGACTTTTAACTGTTTAAAAAGCATTTCAGAATTGAATCTTAACGAACCTTATATTACATATTTAGTGGACAATGGTTCGTCCGAAAAAATGACAAAGGAATTACATAGTTTGCTTGAAAAGGAGAAAGTTGTATTCATAAGTGCTGAAGAAAATAAGGGATACGCCAGCGGAAATAATTTGGGAATAAGAAAAGCGTTAGAAGATGGATGTGATGCAATTCTAGTTTCAAATAATGATATTATTTTTGAAGGGAAGACTATAGAAACGCTATATGCATATTTAAAGAAGAACTGTGAAGTTGGAATTGTCGGTCCTAAAGTGGTCTTGACTGACGGAAAAATGCAACAAACAAATCTGGGCTGTAAAATGACATTAAAGGGGAAATACTTATACATTTTACGGAAAACACCGTTTCGTAAAATGTCTCGAAATTTTTTTGAAAAGTTTCGGATTAGTGAGGATGGATTAAAAACTCATAGAAAAGTTTTTGGCGTTTCGGGATGCTGCTTCATGATAAGAAGAGAGGCAATTGAAAAGATTGGGTTATTGGATGAAGGGACGTTTTTGTATGAAGAGGAAAATATATTAGGATGTCAAATGGAGCAAGTAGGCTATGATGTATATTTGTTACCAGAGGTAATAGTTGTTCATAAGCATGGACAGACATCAAAGCATATGAGAGCGGTCTCTTTCACATATTTTGTTGAATCTGAAATTTATTATTGCCGGAAATATTTAGAGGGAGCGATTATAGAAATATTACCGCTCTATTTAATTCGGATGGGGCAATATTTAAAAAGGTGTGTACAGGAAAAGGAATATAGAGATAATATGTTAAACTTTATTTCAAAGACGAATCGGAAAATGTGGGGAAAATAAAATGTATGCAGCTTATCTTGTGATAATTGGCAGCAATGTATTTATTGCATCCATTAAAAAAAATTCCAGAGTAATATTAATTCTGAGTACGGGCTTATTACTGGTATTGGTGGCCGGTAATGTGGCTGGAGCGGATGTGCCTTCATACCTTATCATGTATGAAGGTGCAAAAAAGGGAGTTAATCTGCATGGAGAGATCGGATATTATGCTTTGGAATATCTTTTTGCCCATGTATTAAAATGGAATTTTTGGTTATTCAGATTGTTTATTGTTATTTTATGTTATGGCCTTATATTTAAAGGAATTTCGTATTTTTCTGTCAGCAAACATTGGATAATAGCAATGTATATGGGTTACCTGTTTATCATGGATACTATTCAGTTTCGTAATTTTTTAGCCGTGTCTTTGCTTGTTTTTGCATTTCATTATTTAATGTCAGATGATAAGAAAGAGTGGATTAAGTATGTCTTTTTCATAATAATTGCAGCCACATTTCAGGTAATCATATTATATACCCTTAGTTTTCTGATTTATAAATGCAAAAATAAGAAAATAATGAATGGACTTATAGTATTTGTAGCTGTAACATCCTTTGGAATTAGTTTAATAAACCGAGACAAAATTAATCCTATTTTTTCTTTTATTATAAATAATTTATTAGAAGGAAGAGGGGGCAACTATTTGTCTCAGAGGACACATAATGCGCCTATAGGAATTATAGGGTTATATTGTATTGATATGTGTATATTGATTTATATTTATATGTTGAAGAAAAAACATATGAGTGAAGAACAACAAAAATATCATGATTACATATGGAGAATCCATTGTTTACTTATTCTGATATTTCCACTTCTTCTGAGAAGTATAAGCTTTTATAGAATAATACGAAATGTATGCTTATTAAAGTATATTGATTATGCAAAAATGATAGATAGATTAAAAATTAACACTGTTCATAGATTTATCCTTGTTTTTGCTGTTAGTATATCCATTTTCTTGTGGGGATTTGTAGATTGTATTCTTATTAATCCGTTTGAAGTTGTAGTTGAACCAATTTTTGAAAAGAATTGTTTTTGGGGGATTGATAGTGTGCCTTCAATTATGAAATTCTTTTTGTCTTAATGATAGGTAGTATAATGAAAAAGGATATATTTAGAGTTCTTTCAACAAATTTAATAAAAACATTTGTTACATTAATAACGGCATTTTTTATACCTACAGTGTTGTCAGTAGAACAGTATGGTTATTACAAATTGTTTTCTTTATATGTTTCTTATGTTGGAGTATCTCATCTTGGTTTTTGCGATGGTATTTTTCTGAAGTATGGCGGGAAGGAGTTTGAATGTATTGATAAACGGCAACTAGCTTCAGAGCAAAAGACGTTTTTTTTCTATGAAATTATTTTAACAATAGCAGTAACACTAATTGGAACATATAAAAAAGATTTAATTATTATATTGTTTGGACTAACTTTTCTCCCATCTACTTTGATTAATTTCTATGCAAATTTGTATCAGGCCATAGGAGATTTTCAGCAATATTCAAGAATATATAAAATTAATTCAATTCTAATGCTTGTGTTAAATGCAATCCTAGTATTTTTTATAAAAGGAGATAAAGGAATCTATTATGCATGTCTGAATGTTTTTATTAATTATTTGGTTTTTTTATTTTCTTATCTTAGATTTAATAAAGTCAATTCAATAAAAAATGGTAGATGTTCTTTTCAAATTCTGATAAATCCAATAAAATCAGGTTTTTTATTAATGCTTGGAAATTTATCTTATATTTTATTTTCCAGCATTGATAAATGGTTCGTAAAAGGCTCAATGGGGATGCAGTATTTTGCATATTATTCCTTTGCGGTACAGTTATTGTCAATTATGAATATGTTTATTAATCCGATTGGTCTCACATTTTATAGCTATATGAGTAAGTATCGAGAGAGAGAGTTTGAATATTTGTTGAAAACTAGAATAATCTCAATTTTATTTTTGATGTTATCGGGAGTGTTTGCAATCAAATTTGTTGTGATACATTTCATAGAGAAATATGCAGAAGCCATACCGGTAATAGAGGTGTTGTTTTTAGCACAGATATTTTTGCTTCTGAATACTGCAATATATGTAAATTTGTTTAAAGTATATAAAATGCAAAAAAGATATTTTTTCAATTTAGTTATAGTGATTGGAATTTCAATAGCGCTCAATGTGCTGCTTTTTATGATAATGGGCAGAAGTATGATGAGTTTTGCTGTTGCAACGTTGGTAAGTATGGTTATTTGGAGTTGGTGTAATTTGAAAAGTTTTCCGTATTTAAAACTGAAAAAAGCCGTTTTGTGTTTTGGTGCTTTTTGCATTGTTTTTTATTGGTTGGCTAATAGTTTCGATAATGTTGTTTGCGGGGGAATAGTTTATTATGTAGGATGGGGGATTGGATTAAGAGTGTTTATGAAGGAGTGTTTTGGGAATTATCTTGGGAAAATTTGGGAGATAAAAGAAAAGGTGTTGGACAAGTTGTAGGAAAATAGGGGTGTGGACGGTTTTGTTAATAATACCGTATTTGGTATTACCATATATGGTATTATGCAATATTTACAAACAATTTTTTGAATAATTGGGGAGTTTTTTGTAGAAAACTGTGATACGATATATATAAACTAATCTACAAATAAAAAGTCAAGCAAAAATTAATGAACTTTGAAAAATTTACATGGGTCAAATGAAATGTATAAAGCAAGACAGACCACTAGAGAATGTTGGTCTGATACAGAAGTTGAAGGTAGATTAGATATTTTCTTTTTTAGAAAAGCAACAAGATACTATTTTAATTCTTCGTAGTAAATGCGAAGAACCTTATTTGCTCTGGTAGTCATGTAAATTTAATAGGATATTCATGGTGGCCGTATCTTATCCATAAAAGCATAAACAATATTATATCAACAGGGGATTATTCAGCAGACACTACGTAAAACGAATGTTGTGAGTGGGACTGGATGATTAATTTATGAATGCTAAGGTTTAGGAAATGTAGGCTTGACTTATTGTATTACTCATTCTAACAGCTAAGCAATAAGATGGGTAATTCACGATTGGCTGAAAAAGATATTAACCATAATTATATTGTAGTAGAGAGGTACAATAGTAATGAATACGCAAAAAATTTTTTTAATTACTCCATTAGGTAGCAAACAATCTACTGAAAGGCAACATGCAGATAAAATGTGGAATTCTATATTTGAACCCTTGGCGAAAAACTCCACATCTGATAATCTTAAATTTGAATTTGTAAGAAGTGATTTATTACCAGAAAGCGGAGAATCCCGAATAAAAAGTATAATGGGATTAATACGAGAGTCAAGAGGCTGTATTGTTGATTTGTATAAAATAAACAATTTGAATGTAATATATGAAGTGGGATTAGCTCACTCCCAAGGGAAACGAGTATTCTTTTTGCGTTCAGATAAAATTAAAGAAGATGAAATACCATCAGATATTAGATACTATGCAGATTATTATTACCAATATAATCTTGATATTTTTAATAGTGATGCATCGTCTGAAGAGATTAGCAATATTTCTAAAAAAGTATTTGATGTTGTTAAAGCAATGATATTAGGCGATACTAATAATAATCTATATCGTCCATATTTTTATCAACCAACAGATTTATATGTTTCTACTGTTCTAGAAGAAATAAATGGAAGAATTAATAATCTTGAAAGATTATTAAAGGATTTTGGTACGTCAAGTGAAGATGAAAGGACATTAGCACAATATATTATAGGAGAAAATGAAGCATTCAAAGCATTGACAGATGCGGTTCAAAAATCAAGAATATCTGCAAAAACTACGCGGTTTTCTCCTTATTCTGTAGTTGGAAGACAGAACACTTTTTTTAATGCAATAAATGATTTGATGTCACATGATGTACATCCGGAAACCTTTGAACGTATAATAGCTGCCAACAATAGTGAAAAATTTAATGAGATAGCCAAACTTATGGCTAATAATACGGGGAAAGATTTTAAAATTTATATTTCTAGGATAGAGTATAGTTTTGAAATGGTAGTTATTGATGATGAAATTGTTTTTATCCATTTTAGAAAATATATTAACCTCACAGATGGTAAGCCAACTGAACAGCCCATATCATTAATTACAGCTACTTTAAAAATTGAAAAACGTATAATTGCTAATGAATTTTCTACGATATTTGACAGCATAAAAAATAATTCAAAAGATATAGTATGCGTAATTGATTGTAAGCAATTGACAACTGATAATTTGGGTC
>Ga0137307_100400_pt1 | contig 60195 bp, 49 predicted proteins | sample NAcewD2O_March_2_FD_97180 | JGI IMG/M metagenome (GOLD analysis project Ga0137307, IMG submission 97180) | Mouse cecal microbial communities from Vienna, Austria - N-Acetylglucosamine amended D2O_March | ecosystem: Host-associated > Mammals > Digestive system > Large intestine > Cecum | place... | reverse complement strand
CGACGCCGATGCATCCTTTATCGCCGCAGCCAACGCATCTTTGTCCGTATATGGCGACAGCGCATCACGCACAATCTGGCGGCGCGCATTATCCAGGGCAATGTTCTTGGCCGCCGCGGCCGTTTCACTGGTTACATTAACCGCGGCCGTGCCGGAATAAACACGCGACGCAGCGCTTGCACTGCCTGCAAACGCCAACGTCACTATTAAAAACAACGCTTTTTTTAACATATTCTTTTACTTTAGAAGCGCGCCACAATACCCAGACGCACGCCAAGTGATTTATAGAACGATTCTATCTCGCCGTTGGCCGAACATACCCAACCTGGACATTCAGATTCCAGGTTCTTGATATTTATCGCCGCCGGGTCGCCGGTCTCTGAATTCAGCATGTCGGCCTCGGTCTTGCCTGCGTCCTCCCACTGCTTTAACAAATCATTATACAGACCTGTATAGTATTCCGGATTCAGGTATGTTTTTGCATCCGCATCACTTACCGTATAATAATCATACGTTACCCCCAGCGACAGCGATATCATATCCGTCAGCGAGGTCATCCACTGGGCCCCCAACCCCAAATGCAGAGCCGAGAACATATTTGCCTTGTCCTCTACACTCTTGGGATGCTGCCAGTCAAAGCGATACGGCTGGTCGCCGGTGGACTTATATCCGGGGAAACCCAACTCTACACGACCGGTAACAGAATTGTACTGGTTAATATCATACGCCATATCCATTGCAATATATGGCCCCGACCATTCGACCTCGTATGAATGGCTGGTCCCGGGCTGCTGATAATAATATGTGCCCTGGGTGTCTATGTACTGCGCATTGGGGGCGATTTCCATTTTGTTGTTAATATTATCGCGCCACAAAATCTGCTGCGAGCCATCGCTATAATGAACAATTATCGCCGGGTCACACTGAACTTCGTCACTGCCCTCGACGGTAAAGCATGCCGCCGTATCAACCGCCAGACCATAATTCTTTTTCGTTTCCAGTTCATACTTCAGGTAACGATATCCCACAGACGGCGTAAACTTTACATTGCCCAGTTTAAACACATCAACCATACCAAAACCAACGTTAAACCCGTACATCTTGCCGCCGTCACTGGTCCCAATCGACAGGGCGTGGCCAATCTGGTCGCCGATTACGCTGTTATCCTTGGCATCAATCCACTGGGTAATAAAATATCCGCCCTTGGTTATGTCGTCGTCGGTCATGCTGGACTCGCCCGATTGCATGCCGTATTTAAAGCCGGCATCCACCTTTAACGTCAGATTACCCGCATTAAACTCGTACGCACCATTTAAATCCAAAACATTCCACGCAACATCGTCATAGCGCAAAATCGACGCGGAATCTTTCATCTCGAACTTCCACATTGCCGCCTCACGCGAGATGCCGCCACCAAATGTAAAGCCGTTGCCTTTCTTGGCCGACGCATTACGTGCCGGCGCAGTGGCCGCATTATTATTCTGGGCCGTGTTCGGGCGCGCCGTCTGGCCATAGCGGGTGGACGCATACGCCGCATTGTTATATCCCCCCTGGGGCACGCGGTTATATGTCACACCGTTTTGGGTGTATGTTCCCCCGCGCTGAGACGAGTAAGACTGGTTCGAATAGCGCTGCTGTGGCGACTGATAGTTGCCTGTATAGTATGTCCCGGCCGCGTTCGCCGCAATCGGTGCCAGCGCAAAAATAGAACACCTTAGCAAGAATTTTGGTAATTTATTCATTTATTTGTACCCTGTGTTATAATTTCAATGGACATTTTAACATAAAAAGGCTAAAAATAAAAACGTAATTTTTTACGCATATTAAACCAACGCGGATATGGCGAAACTGGTAGACGCGCAGCACTAAGGATGCTGTGGAGCAATCCTTGGGGGTTCAAGTCCCCCTATCCGCACCACTGATTTTAATCTAAGCTCCCCCTATTTTCCCCTTGCCCGATATTTCCTAATTCTGCTAAACTTTATAAATAAAGAATGAAAGGACGCTATCTGCTTTTTACCGTATGCCTTGGCTGCATTGCGTTTTATGGCGCAATGGCCGCTGATGACGATACGACCGCACGCGCGGCAACGCGGCGCGCATCCGGCACAACATCCGCGCCCACCCAATCCAGACAGCAGGTAAAATCGGCCGATACGGCTCAGCGCTCGCAGGCGGCAACATCACGCCTAAATACCACAACAACAAAAAATGCCACCGGGACAACATCACCACGCACGGTTGGCGCGCGCACCGCAACAGTATCAGATGCCGGACGCGCCAATGCGGAAACAATATCATCCAGGGCCGCCATTTCCCCGCGCAGCGGAACGGTTATTAACGTCGCACCACGCCCGTCGGTCGGCGCCACCACAACGACGCGCAGTGCCACGCCCCAGCCAACAACATCACGCAGCGCCATATCCGGACGCCCCGCATCTGCATCACGCAGCGCGGCCGCCCCGGCGCGCGGTGTGACCGCAACCGCGTCACGTGCGCGCACCACGGGGGGCGCAACTATATCGCGCGCCGCCGCCGCGACCAATGAACTGCGCGAAACTATAATGGGCCGCGACTACCAAACCTGTCGCCAGGTCTATTATGACTGCATGGATGAATTTTGCGCCAACAAGGACGCCCAGCTAAAGCGGTGCGCATGCTCTTCACGCCTGCATGAATTTGACCGCGTGAAAAAAAGCCTTTCGAATGTTGAGGACAAGCTGCTTGACTTTAACCAGCGCCTGCTGACGGTAAACATGGACAAAGAAGACGCCGATGCGCTCTTTACCGCAACAGAGGGTGAAAACGCATACAACCAGACAAAGGATACATCGGGTTCGAAGAAAATACTCGATGAAATATCTAAAAAGTTAAATGCCGGCGGCAGCGATTCGTTTAATCAGGGCCTATCGGCAATATCCCTGTCACTGAACACGGATGCTGCATTTGACAGTGTTGACTCGCTTATGGGGGTATCTACCACATCCAAAGAAGGGGTTGCACTGTATAATGCCGCACTGCCGATATGTCGCGAAATGGCGGCCGAGGTTTGCGATGACGAGGCACTGGCTATCGCGGAAAGCGGCTATCAGATGACGATTGAGCAAGATTGCAATACCGTTGCAAAATCATTTGAAACCCAATCCGACCAGGCACGTGAAAAAATACGCGAGGGGGGGGCCCTGCTCGATATTTCCCGCCTGGATATACATCAAAAGCGCAACTCGGACGATATTCTTACATGCAAGAAAAAAATGCTGGCCCAGTTGTCGGAAACATCAGTTTGCGGCGACGACCTGGAAAAGTGTCTTGATATGTCGGGCCGCTATATTGACCCGTCAACCGGCCAGGCATTCTTAACAACGGATTTGGTTAATCTGTCCTCACTTATTACACGTCCCGAAGGGGACCAGACATGGACCAGCGCACCCGGCAACGACCGCTTTGTTTCGTATCTGAATTCAAAGAAAAAATATCTGGAACCAGCTATGGAAAACTGCCAGGATATTTCCGACTATGTCTGGGATGAATTTATTGAAGATGCACTGGCGCAAATCAAACTGGCCCAGGATTCCAAGCTTGAAGAAGTGCGCCAAAGCTGTACAACACTTACCACGCAATGCCTGTCAAATACTGCAAAATCACTGGCGGATTTTGATGCGCGTGCGCTTTCTACATTTGGTGTAAAGGCGGACAAGACCGTTAACGACATGTGCGCCAGTGTTCAAAACGCATGTACCGCGCTGCTTAAAACAACCCAGGGCGAAGGTCAAGATGAAGACTGGGTTGGTGGTATGTCTGAAATTGCCACCAGCAAAACCTATGAAACAATTCTGCAAACCTGCCGCGAGGTTGGCCGCGCCTGCATTATTCAGGCATGCAAATCCATTTCTGGTAACTTTGCTATGTGCGAAAACATTCAGAACTCTATTAACCGCAAGTCTATTATTAACCGTACCAGCTGCTGGCCGGAGGTACTAAAGTGCGTCAACGAAGCTGGCGAAGACGCCATAAATAATATATTCAGCTTAGTAAAGCCAGCTAACGGTAACTTTTATACCGAACTTTATGGCAGCGGCGTAACAACTGACCCGAACTGCTATAAAAACCCTGTATCCAGTACGGAAATATGCGTCCATGATATATGCCAAACGGAATGCTCAAATCCCGAATCCTTTGAATGTCGCAACTGTCGCATTGCAGAAAAGATTTGGGGTAATTGCGAAGCAGAACCGATAGCCCCTATTGACAAAAAGGACAATCATAATAGAATTTTAACCCCACAGAATTCCAACAGTTCGACGCTGCTGTCATGGTTTGCCAAAAATACCGGCACAGACACCCTATCCGACAGCTGTCGCGATACATCATGCCCTGCTGGCTATTCGTCATCTCTCAGTGAGAATAATGACATTATCTGTATTAGCAATGAAGACTTTGACTCGGTAGGTAATTATTGCCCCGCCGCCGAAAACTATACTAGATTCTATCCGCATAGCATGATTGCATCTGACGATAAAGAATCTAATTGCTGCCGCATCGGGCCAGCGGGACCATCAGGCATACCCGGTGCATCAAACAGCAGCCTGGCATTCGGCAAATGCTGCATCGGCAGTTTTAATCGCCCCAACACAACAACTGTGGTCTATGGCTCAGCAACTACCATGCCCACAAATATATGTCGGCCTGAAACTAAAAGCACCCCGCACATCATTGTAAAAGGTGTAAGTGTTAATAACATCACCACAGGCTTGGTATGCGTGCCAAATCAAGGCGCAGGCGTAACTGGCGATAATCAAACAGAAAGCTATCCCAGCGGTCAAACTATAAAATGCAACGGTCGCTTCGTATATGTTAGCATCAATGGCGCCTATATTGACCCACATAAAAGCGATTCGTTCATGTCATATCAAACCGCCAACGGCACATGCAAATATGACAGCGCAACAAACAAATGGTATATCTCTGAGGAAACTGAATGCAACCCGCCGCCAGTCAACTGGATGATAAACCTGGATGTTACACCACCTGAACCGCCCCAGGAATAGCCCAGACCGTTAGGAACTTTATCCCCTTGACAAATCCACAGATTGTGCTGTAAAATAACAGTACAGGTAATAATTACCTAATAACAACGGGGTTATATGTTGCATATGACATACAGACTTTATTCGTATAATACCACGGTGCAATCTGCATCTGGTAATACGCCGGCCTGGGGTCAGGGTGCGTCATACGGCCCAACCATGCACCGGGGCGAATTCGGTGCGAACAAGTTCTGATTGGGGAAAATCCGGCCTTTTGCCGGATTTTTTCGTACCTATATCAGGAATATTGTCCGCTCACCCGCCCCTAAAAAACAAAGGAGCGACCAAATGCGCTTTACAAAAAATTTTAAATACAATATTAAACGTGCCCTGCCGATATTGGCAATTGCCGGCGCAGGTTTTATGTCATCGTGCGATAAGGAAGACGAGCCAACCCCAGTCCAGCACGACGTAGAACTAAAATTTTTTCAGGACTGGTATGAAGAAGTAGAAATAGACAATATAAAAAAGCACGTAGCTGACCCAACTGTAAGAATAGTTTATTTATCCGTAGTAAATGGTGGCGACTATACAAATGCCTCTACAGAAAATATATCAAATCAACGAAGATTTTTTACGGAAAGATTCCAAATTGCACCAAATAAAATCAAAGGCCGTGGAAATTTTCAGTTTGAGCCCGGTGTAATATTAAAAGAAGATAGCTTGTGGTATGTAAAGCAAGGCTGGACAATTAACAAGCAAAATCAAAAATAAAAAAATCCGTCCATATGGACGGATTTTTTTGTTGCTAAAAGTTACATGCTTTTTTAATATAAAATCAAATGAAGAAAATTCTCGCCACTTTATTTATTGCTTGTATATTTCCTTATACTGCATCATTGGCAGCCGAATGTCCTGCAGGTCAATATAAAGAAGGTGCTTTGGGCTGTACAGACTGTCCGGAAAATCATTATTGTAGAGAAAATAATAAAACAAGCTGCCCAAGCAGCCATCCTTTATCTCCAAAAAAATCAGAAAACATAAATGCCTGCTACAAAGAATGCAAGCAAGAAGATATTGATAACGGCACTAAAAAACCTACTAGCACAACAGCTTCATATAACAACAACTGCTCTTTTACAATTCAATGCGACAATACCAATGACAAATGTAGCGGCTATCATGAGTATAACGGCAAATGCATTTCAAACAAGCAATCGTGCACAAAACATTTGACTTTTAAAGGCACGTTTGAAGGACTTAAGTTTTGGAACAACTCAACCAGTGAATATAGCGAATGCTTTATAACTAATTGTGGTGACGACAGACATTTAGAAAATTTAGGAAATATATGCGGCATACAATATGGCCGTGACTGCGCAGCAAACAGAGGAGATTGTGAAAACAAACTGGGAAACTGTGATGGGACGATAGAGGGACAATATAGTTGGGAAAATCAATATAGATACGATGATTGTATTTGTACTAAGGTATCAAGCGATAATAATGGCACCTATTCTTCCAGCTGTAAAAGAACAGCGAATGAAGGAACCAATACCCAATGGGGTAACTGTGAAACTACCGCCATTAAATGCAATGCAGGATTATGCGCCAAAGAAAATAATCTAGCTGCTTGCACCCCAGCAGATGCAGGCTATTATCATTCTAATGAACAGAACGCGCGTTGCGAAAAATGTCCTATGGGCTCTACATCTAAACCAGGGACAACAACAATTGCCGACTGTTTTATACAGTCTAATGGCGGAAAGACATACAGCAGTGCCGAAGAGTGCGTCAAAGAAAATGCAACATGCTTTTGTGACGACTATGGCTGCTTTACACTGCCTGGAACTGACAAAATTAACTATAGCAGCGGCAGCTAAAACAGATTTATATCATCAATAACCTTGCCGACGTCCTGCATTTGCGCGTCGGTAAATTTTCCCAAAACCCAATCAGCCGGCGACATCGCCAGCCCCAGTTCACGCGGATGACCGATGCCAATTCTAATACGGCGATATTCGTTGCCAACCGCCCTATCTATTGATTTTATACCGTTGTGCCCTGCACTGCCGCCACCTATTTTTTCACGCATTTTTCCAATCGGCAAATCCATTTCATCATGAATAACAATCAGATTTTCCAGCGGAATTTTATAAAACGCCATCAATGGCCCAACCGCATTCCCAGACAGATTCATAAATGTTTGCGGCATCGCAAATATTACACGCCGCCCGTCAATATTTTGCGACGACGTGCGTGCATTTTTTTCATTTTTCCATATCGCATCCGGCCCGGCCAAACGCACCACCGCCATAAAGCCCACATTGTGACGCGTACGTGCATATTCCGCCCCCGGATTGCCCAGGCCCACAACTAAAACAGGTTTATTTTCTTGCATATATCCGTCTCTTTTTTCTATTATAATATCACAGAAAGGAGATAAATATGAAATTAAAATATGCAGGCTTTTTAACCGCAGCCGTGATTATGTTTTCCGGTGCAACGGCGCATGCAAACCTGTTGTTTGACCCTTATGTCGGTGCCACTGCGGGTGTTGGCGGCGTTACAACATTTATTGACGGCGATACTCATTCCGACATGGCTCAGTCTTATGGTGCCTTAATCGGTTTGGATGTTCCATTCATCCGCATAGAAGGTGAATATAACTATTTAAATGACAAAGACATTACTGCACATATTGCAATGGGTAATGTTTATTTGAAAATGCCTATGCTGCTGATAAATCCGTATATTGGTGCGGGTGTCGGTGCCATGTTCCATGGCGACGTTGACAACGGCCCGGATATCGAAAGCACGGTCGCATATCAGGGTATGTTGGGCCTGACATTTGATATCCCGGTATTACCGTTTAAAATCGACGCGGAGGCACGCGCACTCTACGTACCGGACGCATTTACCGCGGGCAGCAAGGATGCCGATATCCTGCATTATGACGCACGTGTAAAGCTGCGCTATATATTCTAATAACCATAGGGGGCCACGGCCCCCTATAAACTCCAAGGGGCGGGTACGACATGCTGACACTGATTGACGGAAATTCTTTGCTTTTTCGCGCATATTATGGCGTGCACAGCCGCCTTACACGCAGTGACGGCACACCGACCGGTGCCGTATATGGCTTCTTTAATATGATTTTGCCGATATTGGCTGCGGCAAAACCATCGGATTCTTTTGTATGCATCTTTGATGCATCGCGCATCACATTTCGCCAAGATATATACAGCAATTACAAGGCAAACCGCAGCGAAACACCCGCTGATTTAATCAGCCAGGGTGCACTGATACGCGCCGGAATGGCGGCGGTGGGAATGCCGGTGTTATGCATGCCGGGCGTCGAGGCCGACGATGTTATCGCAACACTGGCGCGGGAAAACTGTACCGCGCATGACGCAACCCGTGTAATCACCAGCGACAAGGACTTAATGCAACTGGTCTCGGATTGCGTATATCTATATGACGGTATGAAAGGCCGCGAAATACGGGAGCCCCAAGTACTTGAAAAATTCGGCGTAACACCAGACCGCGTTGTGGATGTCCAAAGCCTTATGGGGGATTCATCGGATAACGTTCCGGGTGTACCGGGCATAGGACCGAAAAAAGCGGCGGAGTTAATAAACCAGTTCGGCTCGCTGGATGCGCTGTATGAAAATCTGGACCAGGTAAAAAACGAGCGTATACGTGGTCTGTTACAGGACAACCGCGAAATGGCCTATATATCTCGCAAATTGGTGACACTTAAAACCGACGTGGACTTAGCGGGATTGCAAATAACACCATTTGTATTTAACACACCGGCGGCATTGGAATTTGTGCGGGAAAAGCTGGAGAGCAACTCGCTGGCGGCAAAAATAGAAAAGCTGTTCCCGCTGGAAAAATATAATCCGGCCGCACAGCCAGAAATCCCCAGCTATCCTGGCTCCGAATGCCCGGTTGAGATGCCGCCTGAGCCCAAAGATACCAAAAAGGTACAGTCCGCCCCTATAACACATGAAGTTATTCAGACCCGCGAAGAACTGGCTGCCTTTTTAGCGCGAGTAAAATCTGTAATCGCATTTGATACGGAAACCACCGGCCTCAATCAAATGACAGATACCATGGTCGGCATTTCACTGGCGGCGGATTCAACACATGGTGCCTATATCCCGCTGCGTCATCGCAGTGGCAGCGCCGATTTATTCGCAGGTGATACCCTGGCCCCAAATCAGCTGGATATAGCGACCGTTTACGAATTATTATGGCCCATATTTACAAATCCGGCGATTGTAAAGGTCGGGCACAATATGAAATTTGATTTGCATATTCTTGCCAACGAAGGCTGGGATACATCAAAGATAGCCCCCATTGACGATACTATGCTGCTGTCATACGCCCTGCATGGCGCGGCACATATACATGGCCTGGATGAACTTGCAATGAGATATATCGGTCATGAAAACATATCTTTTGCGGGACTGTTTGCAAAAAATATAAAAGATGCAGACCGGCGCTTTGACACACTCGCGATAGAGGCCGCCGCCCCATATGCCGCCGAAGATGCAACTGTATGCTATGCGCTGTATGAAAAAATGTACCCCCAACTGGTACAGCAGCCCCAGTTGAAAAAGCTATACGAAGAATGTGACCGCCCCTTAATACCAATATTGCTACAGATGGAGCGCGCGGGCGTATTAGTAAACAAATCAGAACTGCAGAAACTATCGGGCGTGTTCCATACACAATTGGGACAGTTGGAACGCCAAATATGGGAAATGGCCGGGCACGAGTTCAATATTGCAAGCCCAAAGCAACTGGGGGCTGTTTTATTTGATGAATTAAATTTGCCTGCTAACAAAAAACGCAGCACAGATGCCGAAACCCTAAATGATTTAACGGATGCCCACCCGATTATAGAGAAAATTCTTAACTGGCGGTCAATAGCGAAGCTGGCCGGGACATACGCCGACGCATTGCCGCGTCAAATTGCATCAGACGGTCGCATTCACACCACATATATGCAGACCAGTACAAATACGGGACGCCTGTCTTCACGCGACCCCAATCTGCAAAATATTCCGATTAAAACTGCGCTGGGCGAAGAAATAAGAAAATGCTTTGTTGCCCCCAAAGGCCGCGTTTTGATATCGGCCGATTATTCCCAGATACAGCTGCGCTTGTTGGCGGACGTGGCAAACGTAAAAACATTCAAAGACACATTTGCCACCGATACAGACATACACGAGCAAACCGCCCGAACAATCTTTGGCATCCCAACCGACCAAAGTGTCCCAAAAGACCTGCGTCGTGCGGCGAAAACCGTAAACTTTTCAATAATATACGGGATATCATCGTTTGGCCTCTCAACCCAGCTGGGGGTATCACGCGCAGCAGCGGCCGAGATTATAAATTCATATATGGCGGGCCTGCCGGAGATAAAAAAATACATAGACGACACAAAAGAATTTGCGCTAGCCAACGGATTCGTGTACACCCCATGGGGGCGCCGCATAGAATTACCGGAGGCCAAAAATCCCCGCATGCGAGCATACGCAATGCGTGCGGCGGTCAACGCCCCAATCCAAGGGTTCGAGGCCGACCTGATGCGTCGCGCAATGGTATTGATTGACGAAAAGCTGATGCGCCCCAACGCTGATAAAATACGTATGATTATGCAGGTTCACGATGAAATGATTTTCGAATGTGATGAATCTGTGGCTCACGACTTTGCTGAAAAAATTAAATTTGAAATGGAAAACGTGGCCCAACTGTCCGTACCATTGCGCGCAGAATATATAATCGGCACCCGCTGGGGTAAATAGTCTTATGCGGTTGCAACGCCGGCCACATATGTTGCCATGCTAAAAATTAACCGGCGTTGCGCAACATCCATTTTCGTATACATTAAATCCATTGTTTGCTGGATTATTTTATCATTCATAAATTTGCTGGTCGCGTCATATACCAGCTTATCGACACTAATTTCAAACATTTCGGCAATTTTATATAATGTTGCCGCCGTCATACGATTGTCGCCAGATTCATACTTTTGAACCTGTTGGTGCGTAATTCCCAAGCGTCTTGCCAAATCTTTTTGCGACAGTCCGCGTATCCGACGCTGTATTGATATTGCGTGCCCCAGCCTTGTGTCAAATTCAGAGGCGTTATATTTTCGCCCAGTCATTATCCAGTAATCCCCCATTACAAGTTAACAAAAAACCACCGAGAAATATGGGTGGTTGGAGTTGAAAACGATAAGTAAGCCTATCTGTCCTTATTTATATATATCGGACACTCCAACCAAACTAATGATTGGTTGCAATAATGCCTGCACAGGCAGCTTACTCTCGAGGTTTTCAAGCTCGCTTCTGTAATAGGGTTTTCTACTACGCCTTTTATTATATCGCACGCCACAATTGATTTCCACAACAATTTGGCCATACAAAAATATAAAGACCGCCATAAAGAAGGCGGACTGGAAGTCTGTATTCACATGTACCATGTTTCACGTGGTATTCAATATATTTCCACGCTTCCAGTCCGTAATTGGCCTGGCTTTTTTAACGCCTGTGCAGGCGGGTACAATGGAAATACAGCTTTCCATATAATAGAACACCTATTACAATCGGTACTATATCCTAAAAACGCCTTAAAATCTAGAAGAAAAAAATCCCCAAACGGGGATTTTTTCTTTCATAGAATCGGATGGGATTATTCCGCCGCCGCTTCTGTTTCGGTGGCCTGGGCCGCCGCTTCTTCGGCCGGTGCTTCGACTTCCTCTTCTGCCTCGACTTTCTTGGTGCCGAATGTCAGAACTTTGCCGGCAACCAAGGCATCAATTTCATCCTGGGTCTGGGCGACATAAATCTTTACCGGTACAATAACATCCGGGTGCAGTGCAATCTGGGTGTCGAATGAGCCGATGGATTTAATCGGGCTGCCCAGCATAACCTGTGCGGATGTAACCGGAACATTTGCAATCTCTGTCAGCATACGCGCGATATCGCGGCTGGATACAGAGCCATACAGCTGGCCTGTGTCGCCCGCCTGGCGAATCATGTGCAGTTTTGCATTGCGTACCGCATCAACATAAGATTCAGCAGTCTTTTTCGCCGCATCAAAGCGTGCCTGCAATTCGGCCTTTTTCGCTTCGAACAGTGCAACGTTTTCCTTGCTCCAACGCATCGCCTTGCCATTTGGCAACAGGAAATTGCGTGCAAAACCAGTCTTTACCTCAACCGTGTCGCCGATATTGCCCAGTTTTGTAATTTTTTCTGTTAAAATAACTTTCATTTTATCTGTCCTTTTCCAAGTTAGAGGTATTACCCCAAATTTATTTTTTTTATTTAGCCGATATTATTGCGAACAAACGGCATCAGGCCCAAGTGACGTGCACGCTTGATAGCGGTCGCCAACGCACGCTGGTCTTTCTGGGAAACACCGCTGATACGGGACGGTACAATTTTGCCGCGTTCTGTGATATAGTGCGACAAAGTCTTGATGTCTTTGTAGTCAATAACCTTTCCCTTTAACGGGTTTGATTTTTTACGATAAATTGCTGCACGAACTGCCATTATTCTGCCTCTTCGTTATTCTTTTTCATCATGACCGACGGAGTGGTCGCCAATTCATCAACGCGAACGTTCAAGAAACGGATTACGTCTTCATCAATACGAGAACGACGTTCCAGTTCAGCAATCTTGTCGCCCGGCAGTTCAATGTTCAGCATCACATAGTGAGCCTTGCGATTTTTACGAATAATGTAAGCCAGATTTTTCAAGCCCCAAAATTCAGTCGCCTTAACATCGCCACCCAATTCTTTGATAATTTCAGTAAATTTAGCCGCTTTTTCTTTAACCTGCGGTTCGGTCAGGTCCTGGCGGAAAACCAAGACACTTTCATAATAAGCCATTTTATTTCCTTTGGTCTTATACAGCCGACAACCCCATGCCATCAGCAGGAACGCTCACAATTATGTCGAAAATTTTAATAAAATCAAGCTTTTTATTATCCGCCCACCCCGAAAGTAAGAAAAAGTGCCCGCCAACAAGGAAAGATATCGCAACAATTTATATTGACCGGGCACGCATAAATTTACTATGATTCGTCTATAAACAGAGAGATTATATGACGAGTCGCTTTCACAGAATTTTAAACCGCATGGCCCTTTTTACCGCATTGCTTGCGTGCGGGCTGATTTTATTTTGGGCCCCGTTCATGCAAATTGCGATTTCTAATATCTATCTTAATGGAATAATAATCGGGGCGGCGCTGTTCGGTGTGGGACTATGCTTTGTCGAAATGTTTCGTCTGGTGCCGGAATACCGCTGGGCACGCGCATTTTTCAAAGGAAATAAAAACGCCGCCCTGCCCCCGCGCCTGCTGCGGCCGGTGGCAATCATTATGCGCCGTGGCGGGCGCGTACCGGTAACAACACTGGGGGCAATGCTGGATATGATATTGCTGCGCATGGAAGATTCACGCGAATCGGTACGCTATATAACGAACACACTTGTTTTCCTGGGCCTGCTTGGGACATTTTGGGGGCTGGTTGTCACAGTTGGCGGTTTTGCAGATTTAATTGGCAACCTGAACTTTAGTGATGACGCCGTTCTGGATGCCATGCAGGCGGGCCTGGCGCGACCACTATCTGGTATGGCAACAGCATTTACCAGTTCTCTTATGGGCTTGGCCGGCAGCTTGACCGTGGGCTTCCTGGGGCTGCAGCTACAACTGGCACAGAACACAATATTTAATGAACTCGAAGATTATCTGGCCGCACGCACACGTGTACGCGACACGGACGCGCAATAAGATTAAAACGGAGGGAGGGAAAAATGTTCAACATTCGCTTTCGTGAAAAAACCAACACATGGCCCGGGTTTGTGGATTTGTTTTCCAACCTGGTAATCATATTGATTTTCCTGTTGATTGTGTTCGTATTTTTATGGACCACCACCAGTGTATTTAACAAGCGCACAGGCGCTAAAACCGTAACGCAGCTAAAACAAGCCAATGCGGAGCAGTTGGAAAAAATTCAACAGATGACCGCGGACGAGCAGGAGGCAAAACGACTGCTGATTTTGGCGCGGGCCGAGCTTGAAAATCTAGAGAGCAGCAACGCAGAACTGACCGACGAGCTGACCCAAATGGATATGAGTGTCGAAGACCTAGTAACCGCATACGAGTCCAAGGTTGCCGAACTGCAAACCCAGGGACGCGACATGCAGGCCATGGTAGATAGCCTGACCGCCCAACTGAATCAGGCAACAATTGACAAGGAGGCCGCAGCAGACCTGGAACAGCAACGCAAAGAACTGCAGGAACAGATGCAGACCCAGCGGGCCCAGCTGACGCAGCAGCTATCTGAGCTTCAGGCGGCATTGGACGCGGCAGAGGAAAAATCCCGCAACCAGGAAATTCAATATGTTGAAATGTCATCGCGTCTTAACAAGGCCCTGGCGGACAAAGTTGCCGAACTGCAAAATGTTCAGGCATATCAGTCGGATTTCTACAAGTCTATAAAGACCGCATTGGGTGACCGTACCACAGTTCAGCCCGACGGCGACCGCTTTATAGTATCCAGCGACATATTGTTCCCCAGCGGGGAATATACCCTGTCACAGGAGGGGAAAAATCAGCTGCGCCTGATTGCAAATGTTATAAAGGATTTCGAAAGTAAAATTCCGTCCGATGTAAATTGGATAATACGTGTTGACGGCCATACCGATAAAAAACAGGTTGTCCCGGGCACGCGCGGATATCGTAATAATACGGAGCTATCCCTGCGCCGTGCAACGGCGGTGGCAGATGCGCTGGCCGCGGCGGGTGTATCACGACGCCGTCTGGTCCCCAGTGGATTTGGCGACATGTATCCGGTCGAACTGGGCAGCAGCCCGCAAGCATTGCAGAAAAACCGTCGAATAGAACTGCAATTAACAAATCGATAAAATAAATCCCCCGCAAACGCGGGGATTATTTATCTAGCGAATGCCGGATGTTTTTAGCGCATTCCAACAGAAAAATCATCGCCATATTCTGCGACAATCTGGCCGCCGACAGTGCACTTTATATCCTCAAAACCACCCTTTACCTGATTCTTTTTTATAATGTTACTGGTAATCAGACCACCGGCTGTTCCCAATACAACACCCGCCACAGAATCTGATACAAGACGTGATGTATTAAAATTTCCTTCCTTGTTTTTCCAAACACTGCTCCCCAGATTCGCAGTCATGTTTTGCAGGTTGGCGGCAATACTCTTTATCCGCTGTTCCGACTTCTGGGCGCTGCCTTTGGAGATTGTTATTGTCATCTCTGTCTTATTTGAAACAGATGACGTAATCGCTGTAAATCCTTCTTGTCTGGGGTCACGATCGCCGGAACGACTGATTATTACACATACTGCACGCTCACGCGGATTACTGGTCCGACCGTCACCGCCATATTGGGCCATATCATCAGATTCACCAGCAACAAAAAATTCCAAATTGTTAGAAGCATGCTTGCTTGTGCGCTGCTGCTGATCCAACATGTCCAACACATTGTTCATTCTGCGCTGCGCTAAATTAATATTATATTTATCACGACCACGCGAATCCGCTAATCCCATTACAAACATTACATCTTTACCCGACAAACTGCTTAGCTGTTCATTCAGCAGCCCCGTAATCTCTGCCACACATTGTGCGTCTGGAACCTCTGCGACTTTGTCAATATCATTGAAAAAGAACAAGCGGTAATCACATTTTTCCGTCCAATCTCTTTCCTGCAAAACATTTTCAGTATATGTATCACCACGCACGCCATAGCATTTGTTATTAGGCACCTTGCGCGTTAAATCCGGTGATGCGGCATGCAATAGGTTAGGCAAAAACAATCCGGCTAAAACCATTGCAGTAGTAATTTTTCTCATATCCTACTATCCCATTTATAATAGTATTATTTTATCATAAATCGCAGTTGATACCAAATAAAAAATCCCCCTATCCGGGGGATTTTTGATATTGCACACGCCAATATTATTTCAGCGCATCCATAATCTGTTCGTAGGGAATCGCACCCGGGAACGCCTGTTCACCGATAATCAGATACGGTGTACCGCTGATTTCGAAACGCTGAGCCAGGTCGCGAACATTTTCCAATTCACGTGCAACAACTTCGCCTTTCATATCTTTTTCCAGCTGATCTACATCCAGGCCGGCTTCTTTTGCCAACTTCATAACGTTCTTATGAACTTTGTCACCCAATTTGGACTGGTCCTGCATATCTTCCTGAGTGTAATATTCACGATTCATCAGCATTTTGTCCAAAGCGGCAGCTTTTTCATTGCTCTGCAGTTTTGCAGCGATAACAGCCTTTGCCGGTGCATCGGACAACGGTCCATGAATCGAGAAGTTTTTCAGAACAACGCGAACGTCATCACGGTCCGCCATTACGCGTGCCAGTTCGTTATGAACACGGCGGCAGTACGGGCATGAATAGTCAGACCACAAAAAGATTGTCTTTTTCGCATCAACATTGCCCCAAATCGGTGCATCTGCAACCATAACATCCATTTTGCTGCGAACATACTGACGAACAGCCTTGTTCTTTTCAGCATTCTGCTGTTCCTGCATTCCTGCAACCATTTCCTGCAGAATAGCCGGATTAACCGATGTCAGGTAATACGGTACAAACAGGCGGCAAACACTGCCTGCGATTAAAATAACGGCAACCAGTTTGATTACTTTTTTTGCCAATGCAACGCCCATGCTGGGATTCTTGCTGTCCTGTTTCAGCATCATGCCGCCGAACAAGAACAGAGCAATCGCCAACACCAAGACCAAGATTGTCCAAGTCATAGCTTTCTCCTTTTCTGTTGAACAGTCAAACGATAGCAAATCAGAATAAAAATACAAGGAATAAATGTTGCAAAACGCCTAAATTTTATCTTATTTATGGCACAGTATCCGACGCGCTACCGGCATATCTGCCCCCTGGGCGGCGCACGCACGCTCTATCAAACGCATCGCAACATCCAATGTCATAGGCAGACGATATAACCGTTCGATATACGGCGCCGCACATGCATCACATACCGCGCGACATGTGCGCGGCGAAAGGTAGTTAAGACTATTATGTTTCCCGCACCCGGCGCATGCCGACAAATCCAGCGCATATCCGATTTCACGTAAAAAATTTATCTCCCACCCCAAATATTCCCCAACCACATCCCGACATCCGGACAGGCTATTTATAAAATCAATAGTTTGATTATATAGCCTGTCATAGCGCTCCCGCTCCGGCAGCAGCGCCCCAATCAGCGCAAACGCCGCATTCATCATAGCCAGTCGGGAAAAATCGGCCATTATCAGTGCCGCCATATTGCGCGATGCCTCCCAGTGGAAAACCCCCAGTTGCGAATCCAGCCGCGCATTCCATGAAACGGCCCCCACCTGCCCTATTAGCGGCCGATTCTTTTTCGCAATAACCGCACCACGCATCACACCAATCATAACCCCGTAATCACGGGTAAATATCCGTGCCAGCGAATCGCGCTCGCTAAGTGGTTTGATATCGATTAAAATGCCGACCGTTTCCAGTTTCATTATTTTTTATTGAAATAAAAAACCGCCGTTTGTGTTCGGCGGTCTATGCTATTATTGGGCGAACACCTTGTCATATATTTTCTGATTGACCTTTATCGGGTATTCGCGCATCAGGAACGAATTGTAGTCATCCGCAATCGTACGGGTTGAAATATTTTCCAGCTCCTTGCGCAGTGCGGCTTTCTTTGCCTTATCCACCTGGGGTGCAATCGCACGTGAAACGCGCATTACATAGAAAGCATTGTCGTCTTCTATGATTCCGTTATCCCCAACATTTGTTCCAAATGCAGCCATTAAAACCTTTAAAGGCGCCCCGGATGTACGCGATACGGTAACCGCCTTGCCCCCGCTCAGCTTTTCCCCAGCCTTGGCCGCGGTCAGTATTTCATTGGCGCGAACATATGCCTGCTTGCGCTGTTGCGCATTGACCCATTCCCCGGCCAGGCGCCCCTTTACAGTATTATATTCGGCATTATGACGTGGCAAAACCTTATCAACACGAATAATTACAAAACCTTTTGGTGTTTCAATCAGCTCGCTCTCGATACCTTCTTCCATTTCGAATATTTTATCAACCATTTTATCCGTAAGCAGCGTATCAACCGGACGTGATGCACGCTCAAACTCGCCCAGTGCAACATACTTTGCCCCATGCTTGGCCGCAGCGTCAGCCAGGCTTTCACCACCGATGATTTCGTCCTCTACCTGCTGTGCGCGCCCCAATGCCGCATCATAGCTATCCGGCTTGCTCATTTCTGCAGGAACCAGGACATACGAAACCTTTCTGAATTCTTCGACCATATGCGGATTTTGTGCATAAAATTCACGCAGTTGCTCATCCGTTGGCTTGCCCGCCTTAAACGAAGAATAAGGCACGGTCGAATATTCAATCTCACGCAGTCCATAGCGTGCATTATAAGCCGCATCAACCGCAAAATTCGGTACCGGCACGGCAACATTTAGCCCCCCCAGCACCATAGAGCGCAAAACCTGCCCGCGCAGTACATTTGCAAAGTCCGCCTCTGTATAACCGGAATTAGCCAACAGGTTATCGAACATAAACGAAGAAAACTGACCGTTTATTTGAAATTCCGGAAATTCACGAATTTCACGCGCAACACGTGCATTGGTTACAACAAACCCCAGGTCATTCGCACGGTTCTGCGCCATTGTCTCTGTCGTTAGGCGCGCCATTAACTTATTTGAAAACGCCGCCCCGGCCACAGCATCTGTGTAAACAGCACGCTGCTGCTCCTTGGATAGCTTTGCCATTTCCTGTGCTTTTTCTTGATTATATTGGCTGATTGTGATTTTTTCCGACCCCACACGCACCAATGCATTGTCACCGGCGACGCTGCCAAACACCCATTCGGCCACACCCCATCCGACAAAAGAAAAGGCCAAAATTCCGATTAAAATTTTTGCAACAGGTTTATCTGCCGCGTTACGTAAATATTCTAGCATTTAATCCCCTTTTGCGTTACCATAGCAAAACGAGATAAGACAAATCAACGAAAAAAAGGGAAAAACATATGAAATTTATCGCTGGTAACTGGAAAATGAATGGCTCGCGCGGGGCATTAAAAACCATGGTTGATGCACTGCGTGATATTGAAACAGACAACACAGTCGTATTATGTGTTCCTTACACAATGCTGGGGATAGACGGCGGCCGCGCATCAATGGGTGCCCAAGACGTCAGCCCCCACGCCAAGGGCGCATTCACAGGCGAAGTATCGGCCGAAATGCTGCAAGAGGCGGGTGCAAAATACGTTATCGTAGGTCATAGCGAACGCCGCCAGTACCATGGCGAAACAAACGCGATAGTTCGCGAAAAAGCCGCCGCCGCGATTGCAGCCGGCCTAACCCCTATTATCTGTGTTGGGGAAACAATGGATGAAAAGCAAGCGGGTAAAACCATGGCTGTTATTGAATCCGGCGTCCGCGAATCCGTGCCCGAAAATACAAACGGCAAAATAGTTATAGCGTACGAACCACGCTGGGCAATCGGCGCAGGCCTGACACCGACATCCGCCGAAATCGCCGAAGCCCACACCCTTATCGCAAATACTCTGCACAACATGGGCATTGGCGGCACACCCGTTTTATATGGCGCATCGGTAAAAGGCAACAATGCCGCTGAAATCATGTCGATTCCAAATGTAGATGGCGTACTGGTTGGCGGTGCATCCTTGAAACCGGACGACTTCATACCTATAATAACCAGCGTGAAATAACTATATAGTATGAACCGGGGGTGTTATCCGCCGCCCCCACACTTTTTATGAACAGGAAACAATGGCAGAAATGGAAAACAAAGAAATAAATATAGAAGAAGTGTCAATAAACACTGCACCGGAAACAGACGCATCTGAAGCCGCGCCGCACCCAACAGTAACAGGCGCGGATACAGTTCAAACTGCGGACTGCGGCACCCAGGTAGATAGCCTGATTGGCGAAGTACGCGAACTAAATGACAAGTACATGCGCGCAGTTGCGGAGCTGGAAAACACACGCCGGCGCGCGGCACTGGATTGCGAATCAACGGCGCGCCGCCGCGCAATGAATGTAGCCAGCCAATTCCTGCCCGTAATGGATGCCGCCGATGCGGCCCTGTCCCATACACCCGATGACGAGGGTATAAAGTCCATGGCGCGTGCAATCGCCGCAGCCTTTGCGCAAATCGGAATTGTAAAGATAGAATCTGTGGGACAACCGCTAAATCCGCAGTTTCATAATGCAATTCAGGTAACAGAGGCCAAAGATGCCGCCCCAAACACTATTATCGAAGAATTGCAGGCCGGATATATGTTCGGTGACACAGTACTGCGAACAGCAATGGTTGTTGTTGCAAAATAAGAAAAAACGCCCGATTGGGCGTTTTTTCTTTCAACACTTTTCCCACGCGCGCCAGTATACGACCCGCGCTATATCCCCACCCTATGCGACATCTTTAACATAAATACCGCCTCATTTCCAAATTCATCGGTATTGTTCGGATTTACCCGATATATAAATCCGACTGCACCGTCTGTGAACTGGCCAAAGTTATGCCGATATGTGGCCGCGAAACGCGTTTCACGCTTGTGCGGGCGCATTGATACGCTGCGCGCACCCAAATCAGACACCGCAATATCAAACTTGCCGTCTTGTGTTTCAACGATATCATAGTCTGCATGGGCATATTCCAGACGCCCTGTCCGTGCCGCCAACGGCTGGGACGCGACAAATTCAAAATTACCCGCATTTAGCCCCAACGCAAAAGCATTTGAATCAATCGCCGTCAGGCCCAAAATATTTTGCCCCGACGCATCCGCAGTTGTTCTGGCGAATGTTGCACGCGCAGACAGCGAAACATCCGCCCCCAGCGCATACCGACCATGTACATCAACATACGACGTATCACCCCCGCCCAGATTTAATAGGCCGCCCGTCTGGGCACCCAAAACGGTTTGTGTTTCACGGGCAATACCGACAGACGTATCAATCCCCAGCCGCCCGTCATGCCACATTGCACTAAGCGCGCCACCATGCATCAGCCCCAAACGGGCCGGTGTATATTGTGACGTAACCGTCGGATCATTTTCCAACAGTTCGCTGTCTGTTATTGCACCGGAAAAAGCACGCACCCCAAAGGCCCACTTTCCATGTGCGTATTTTGCATCTGACGTAATCGCATCATGCGCCAGCGACATTACAGGGTTCGCCATTCCTGAAAACATTCCCGCGCCGTCGGTAAAGTTATGCTGATACCCGGCCGCCAGTTCCCAATTACCACGCATCAAGCCCAGGCGCATGGAATCGAGCCCCCCCATATTGTCCGCATACGGCCGCGCGGATGTTTTGATAGAAAAGCGCAACTGGCCCATTTGAATATCGCTGTCCGGCGTATCTACTGTTTTTAGGTCGCCAAAAACATCATTAAGATACAGCCCACGACGACGCCCGGCCCCGATATCAAATTCATTTTCCCATATTCGCGGCATGCGCAGTTCGCCGTCAGCACTCTCTAGCATATCAAAGAACGGTGCACTGATAGATGCCACACGCGGACTAAAGGCCGCCGAAGAGCGGAACATTGTTTTCGAAGCCGTGCGCCAATATGCGTTACCGGACGCCGACACAATTTTCCCGTTTGCCGCATCATAAAAATATACCTTTGTGCCGGGCTTGGTCGCACGCTCCAGATTTATCAAGCCATATCCAAAGACTTCCTTGAAAACATCCAGATATTCTTCGCCGCCCTTGTCCACGCGATACTGATATTCGGGTGGCAATACATAAACACTCTGCAAATAAGAGCGCAATGCATCCTTTGTCAGCGGCGTTCCATCAGTTGTCGTTCCCAGATAAGGTCCGTCCGATGTCAGCGCCAACAGAGTAAACAATTCCTTGTTGCTAAGATATGAAAAGGCGGATTTTATCGCGCCGGCGGCACCCGCCGCACTGGCAACGGCCAATTCATCTGTAATACCAGCCGATGCAAAGCACCACGGGTCAATGCCGTTTGCACCGCGCCCCGCGATACCGCAAACGCGCGCCTTATAGTATTTGTCGTCACTGGGGTCATCGGGTGTGCCATTATTTTCCCCCCATTGGGCAATTGAAATTTTATTCGCTGGTGTATATCCGGAAACATCGGTCGCCCCGGATGTTCCGGCCCCCGTCATTCCAACCGCAACAACGGACATAAACAAATGCTCTAAATTAGGAAATACCAGCGGTGCGGCGTTTTCAAACGTTGCCACCTGGGTTTCGTCGGCGTATGCGCTGCCGGTTTCCTGCTCTGATGCGCCGGTTGAAAAAATAACCAACGGCAGGAAAGTAGCCCCCAGCCCATTAAAGAACTGTACCGCATCCGTTGACGGTTTAGAATTGGTTCCGCCGTCTCCGTCGGTGGTATCACGATCGTAATACTTGTCAACCATTGCGGCAAAATTTTCAACCTTTGGATTTACAAGCATACTGCCAATAGTGTCAGCTGTACGTGAATGCAGCGGTGCAATCACTGAAGAGTTCGCAAGAATATCCGGACGCGAACGACCGCCCTCTAAATCACCGGCCAGCCATAATGCGGCACTTTTCAGCAAAGCGCGATAATTATAATAATCAATGTCGCCATATTCGCCTATCTGGGTCAGTTGACCTTCGTTCATTGAATATACCTGGTTTATATCACCGCCCAAAACACTGTTTATATACAGGTACCCGTTTGAGCCAATATACCCCTTATAGGTACCGATGCCGGTATCTTGGGCCTCAAACTGATTACCAGTTACCGACGATACGGTTAGATTTTTGCCAAACAAATCTATCTTGTCACCCACGGCCAGCGTACTGCCCGCCATGGTATAGGTCCCTGTCTGCGGCGTCCCCGTAACTTTTTTCATCCCCTTGCCGGCGCCGGTACGAAAGATACCCATTTGGCTGTTGGGTGCAAATCCTATATAGTCTGCGGTCGGATAGCCCGAACTGGCACCGCCAACAATCTTTGCCAACAGATTGTCTCTGTCTGTAGCGTTTGTATTATTTATGGCCGTCCCCCATCCGGACAAATCAAAATCATTTGCAAAAGCCTTGTCTTCTTCGGTATATGAATTTGTCAGTTTTTCATCAGCGGGGGCCCCTAAAACAATTTTATTGTTATAGTATTTGCTGGACAGATTACTTATCTCCGGATTTTGATTGACCGTATCCCCGCTGATTGTTGTCCACGCCAACAGCTTGTCATCCAGCGAATTTTTTTCCGCCGTAATGTCACCCACCGGCTTTGGTGCGGCATTGATACCATTGGATGTTACCATGGCGACGCCAACCGGCCGCCCACCGCCAACAACCTCACCCTTTATGTTAATCTGCCCCAGTACGGATGACGCAACGGGAACATTTCCCGTTGAACGCAGTGTACGCATTCCCATATATCCGCGCGCCAATGGCGAATAACCATGCATCATCAACAAATAGTTTTGCCCCCCCTGCCCGTTTGAGGCGGCCCCAAGTTTATTCATCAATGCAAAAGTATCTTTTAAAACACCGGCGACTGACGGACTATATACATTTAGGTTATTTGTATAATTTGCGTTTTCTGATTCGGCATTAGGCATTGCCGGCCCATATGGCAACGTGATTTTAGCCGTCGCGGTCCCGCCGCCCGGATTATCACCCCCGCCACCGTTTGGCCGGTCCCCGCCACCACCGGATGAATTATTATTATCAGAACCAAAAACATCGGTCAGCAGCAACAATCCCCCAACGACAACGGCGGCACCCGCCGCCGCCAATGTCAGATTATGGGCGGACGACAGCCCGCTGAACAGGCCCCCGCTTCGCTCTTTCTTATTCCTGCTGTTGTATTTTTTTATCTGCTGGTCGCACTTTGATGCATCCGCACCATACATCTGCAATATCTGTGCGGCACGCACATCATTATTCATCAGCGCCGTACAAACAATCGACAAACCGGTAGAATCCGTAAAGTTCACATCCGCACCGTTATTTACCAGGCTTTGGACCTGTTGTATATCGGCATTACGTGCCGCCGCCAACAACTGGGCCGCAACCATAAACTCATTCGTGGCCGCAAATGCACACACCGGAAGAAAAAACAGCGAGAACGCGAAAATTCTAATATATTTCATCATATACATCTCTCTATGCTGACAATATTAGCATACGTTTCAATTATCTGTCCAGAAAAAACTAAAAAGGTCCGCGATCAGCGGACCTTTTTCACCATTGATATAAACTAGCGAGAACGTCTAATCTTTATCCGTACAGCCTGTGATACAGACACACTGGATGTAATACGCACAGAATCACGCGACTGGGGCGCGGTCTGTGGTGCAGTGCCATAATAATTGTTAACAGTACCGTTGTTAATGTTAACACTGTTATTATTCCCACCGTTCACTGTTATATTAGTAGCAGCGTTCGACGCAGACGCGGCAGATGCACCGCCAATATTTGCCTTGGCACTTCTGGCCGGCACCGCACGACGATTTTGATTGGAAGACGCAGCCTGGCGACGAACATTACGCCCACGCCGGCAGTCATGAAGCAATGAATCCAATCTAACAATAGAATCATTCAGCGCCACAACAGAGTCATTCAGTGCACCATTTTCAGCCTGAAGCGCAGCTATTGAATCGCCACGTGCACTTGCAAGATACGCATAGTTTCTAAGAACTTCATTACGTCTGTTAGTCGCATGTTGCAAACTGTCAACACGCTCCGTCTGAGCCGACAGTGCCTCTATTGCCAAATCACGCTCATCCGCATTTCTATTACACTTTGTCATTGCAATCATACAGACCACGGTTAAAACCGCCCCGCCTGAAAATGCCAATATCTTTTTGGTCTTTGGACTAATAGCCATTTTTAACTCCATGTCAGTTATTACTATGCACTCTAGACAAAAACAATAGCTTTGTCAACAAATATTTCATTTTTCTCTTTGCTTGCATCGGTATTTTTTGATATAGTTTTAGTTAAAGAGAGAAATGAATAAAAAAGCATTATTTTTAATATCTGTTATCGCAGCCATACCACTGACGTCGAACGCTGCAACAACATGCTCGCGCGCGAACTTGACACGCTGTCTGGATTCTGCATGTGCAATCAATATATCATCCAATCCGTCGGCCCGATGCCAGTATTGCGGAACCGCATCGGCGGGAACACCTGCGGCGGGGGATGCAATGCGCGCGGTATCTGTCGGTGCATCTGCAAAATATTCGTTTACCGCCAAAGAACTGAAATCTGCGCCGACCGAACCGGGCCAGCGTTACGCATGGGCAACGGCCGAATGTATTAAAAAAGTTTCTGGCTGCACCCCGGATGATGTGACGGATAACTATGACTCGTTGATTGAGCAATCCTGTCGCGCGGCGGGCATTAGTGCGCAAATGAACACCCTGCGTGCGGCGGCGGCAAAAACGAAAACAAAATCATCATGCCAAACAGATATACAGGCATGCCTTATCGAAACCAATCACTGTAACGCAGATTACAGCAACTGTGCGGACAATGCGGATTTTGATAAATTCTTTGCCGGCTGCAGCGTAAGCGCCAGCGGCTGCGACCAACATATTGCCACCATTCGCCAGGAATTGGTATCGGCACGCGATTCCGCGATAAAAAATGCGGATTCTATCATCGAGACAATCGTTGCATCGTACCAGTCACAGCGTGAGCAAAAGCTAAACACGACCAAGGCAAATTGTCAGGACAATGCCGGGCGCGAGGCTTGCATTACCACCGTATGCGAGCGCAGTATGCGCAACAAATGCGCCGCCGGATTTGCATCAGAACGCTCTATGGCGACCCAACTGTGCAAGTTCCATGACCTGGCATGCGATACATTGAAGTAAAGAACAAAAAATGAAGCAACAAGACACGGTTTTTAGTTTTTTCAATCGCACACAGCGAAACGTCTTTCGTACGGCGGTCGCGGCCGTAATTGTTGCCATTGGGACATCTGCAAACGGCGCATCTGTTGTATCACGCGGCTCTGCCGGAACTGCGCGTCCAACAGTATCGCGCGCCAACAACGCAGAAAGTCGGATGCCCACAATTAACACACGGACACAAAGCATATCCGGCACACAAACAAATACAACGCCCCAGGCCCCCAATCCGCAGCCAGCTCCCGAACCGACCCCTGTGCCGGAGCCAGAGCCGGAACCGGATTTAATAATAGAAAACAAAGCATCCCAATTTGACACCAGCCTCAGCGCTTCGTCAACATCAACGGCACGTGATGCAAACGCGGATAATTTAGCAGAAATGATTCAGCGACAGCGGGCCGCCCTGGACGCACGCGACGCCAGTGATGCCGCCACATCCGCCGTCCAAACATCTTTGGCCACCGGTCAAAGCGCATGCGATATCGGCCTGCGCAGTTGTATGAAACAAAAATGCGGTGACGACTATTCCAAATGTGCGGGCGACGGCGACACCGCATGGGGCGATAAAATGGACACATGCCGCCGCGGCTTAAACTGCACCGGCAAACAATATACCCTTTTCGCGGCCGAAATAAAAGCGGACCGTGACATGAATGCAAAGCTGTCGTCATATACAAAAATCATAGATTGCGGCAATGAATATAACGACTGCATTGTTAAGCAATGCGGAATAAACTATTCAAAATGCTTAGGCAAAACGGCGGGCGACGCGGCAATTTCCGCATGCGCAACAATCGCCAAAAACTGCACCCAGCAAGATAGCGGCATGGCATCCAGAACGATGAACGTTTTCGCCACCCTGCGCCAGGATGCAGAAAAAGAAATCGTTAAGGATGAGCAGCGCCTATACCAAATGCGCGACCAAATGCGCGCCCAGTGTCAGCGAATGGGCGCCCTATTTGATGAACGCAGCCTGATTTGTGTTTATACCGTAAACTTCTTTGCAGGAAACGCGTCCACACCGACCGCTTCCAAAAAAGCCTATGCCGGCTCCAGCTTTAACTGCACACCGGATTGGTTCGGCATTGACGTCACAACATTTAAGGAAAATGCATACCGCTATACCCGCTCGCAAACCGGCGCATCTTCGGCGCTTATGGGCTCTGGCCTGGGTGTTGGTGTGGGCGCGGTAACATCTGGTATGATTGACCGTGCGATTGACCGCAAAAAAGCAAACGATGCACTGAACAAGGCAAAAAAAGAACACGAAGAAAACTACGGCAACAAGCAGGCCGCGACAGACACGACACAAACCGAAAATAAGGAAGCCGAAGCGTCAGATACAGCCAACACAACAGAAACACCTCAGCCCGAAACTACGCCCGAACCAACTGAGGGCGATGCAGCCGCCACTGACACCACTGGTGCACCAGCGACAGAATAATTTACAGGCTGCGGAAATACCGCAGCTTTTTATAATATCACCATTGCTTTAAACAACAGATTTTGATATAATTATATACAATAAGCCAGAGAGAGATTATATGTTCAGAATTAACTGTGCAAATATTTTAACCAGCATTGTGGCAATTATTTCCATATTTGGGACCGACCCAATATTCGCAGCGGATGCCCAGCCAAGAACGACTGGCCAAATCGAACGGTCAACCATACCTGCATCACAGCCAGAAAAGAAAAATATATTCCAGCAAGCCGCAAACGGCATATCAAAAGGCGCAAGCAGCGCATGGAACGCAACGTCAAACTTTGTATCCGGAATATTTAAGGGCGACGAACCATGCAGCGAAAGTGCCGATACCGCCTTACGAGGAACAGATTCCAACATAGAGAAAACAAAGCTTGATACTAAGCAAGCAGGTATTGATGGCAAAGAAGGTGCGGGTGGTAAATGCGTCGTCGCAAAGTGTAAAAAAAATTATGTCCCTAATGATTCAAAATCTGGGTGCGAACAATCAGGGGGCCCCTGCCCCGAGGCAGATATTAAGAAAGTTCCACACGCAATGGCCGGCGAACTAAAAAAAGGCCAATGCATAATCACAGAATGCGCCCATGGTTATCATCCGTCTGATGACGGCACATCTTGTCAGCAGGCTGAATTATCCGAGGCCGACTCAAAACAAAAAGTCGAAGACTTGGAAAAAAATGCACAGGCCATGAAAGACAAAGAGCAGTCAACCGCTAACAAGCTGCTGGGGGCGGCATCAATCGGCGCCACGGGCATCGGCGGCATGAATTTGATGGAGGGTATGGCCCAACAAAATGCCGACGATGCGGCCGAAGAGGATATGAAAGCATACCTTGCCACATTCGTATGCGACTACGGCCAGGGTCGCAACATCAAAGGCGGCGAGCATGACGTATCCCTGCCCGGGGGCAACGACCTGTTTACGATTGTAAACGAATACAAAGCACTGGCGCTGGATTTAAAAACACGCAAAGAAGCCCTGGGCAAGCAGCCCGGCATAGAATCCGAGATAATAATAGAAGCGGCGGAAACGGGCCTGTATGATGACGTCGGCATGGGCCGCCAGAGTGGCGCCTACGCATCGCTATCGCGTGCCCTAACGGACGAGACCGGTGCGGATGCGCAAGCCTGGGCGCAACAGAAAGCAGACAGCGCATCCAAGGTAAAGACCGGTGCAATAGTTGCAGGTTCGGGTATAGTTGCAGGTGCGATTGGGAACCTTGCCATCAACAGCGGCGAGAAGAACAAAAACAAAGCTGACGAGATTAATAAAAAGTATGAGGGCTTAAAACAACCACTGGCTGAGCTGGAACAAACAATAAACTCTATTGAAGAAACAAAAACAAATTGCCCGGCCGATGCATCCGGAACATATCCCAACTGCTCTTGCACTGGCAATAAAGTATATAGCTACAATACTAAGAGCTGCATTGCCTGCGCAGATAACAAAAGACCAAACAAAGAAGGTACTGGATGTGTATGCAATGAAGGCTTCACAACAGATGCACAAGACAAATGTGTTGCAATCAGCTCGGGCGTAACACCACAATGTACCCCAAGTGATTCGAATATGATATTAGATAGCAAGACAGGCAAATGTGAGTGTATCAAAGGATTTTTCCCTTCACCTACTGACCGAAATACATGTTATTGTCCAGAAAATACATACTCAATAAATCAAGACGGCCACTGTGAACGAAATCAAAACCAGGCGGATTCAATACAAATAAACGAACAAGACCTATCATCTGATCTTAATGCCGAAAGTTTGTTTGATACGGGTAAATCTAATCTAAAGCCCAAGGCTTATGAAGAAATCGGAAGCTTTAAAGGACTGTTTGCCAAATGGCGCGACCAAAATCCGGATGCAAAATATTGTATCAAAATAACAGGTCATACAGACAAAACAGGCAACGATGCTATTAACAATCCGCTGTCACGAAATCGTGCAAATGCGGTAAAAGATGCACTAATACCTAACATACCTGCCGAGAACATACAGGCCACAGGCCGTGGTTCAAGTGCATGTAAGAAGCCCGGCAAGCAAGACGATTGCCGCAGAGTCACGATACAGTTTTACCACGGTGACTGCCCTTCAAATCAGTAATATAAAAAAATCCCCCCATAAAAAGAGGGGGATTTTTTATTAGTAATTACAACTTCTGTATTGTATCAACGTCAATTTCCGTTTTAGTAAGACCACGGTCAACCTCGCCGTAAATCTTTACCATATCGGCCGGTGTTACTGTCTGGCCACGCCAATCATCTTCATCTATTTCAACCGTAATGCTGCCGGTGGAATCTTCGAACGTATATTTGTCGCCTTTTAGCTGGCCAACAATCTTGCCCTTTAAAATAACATCAGTATCATCACGCATTTCCTTTACCTGCATTACTGTAACGATATTTTCATTACCTACAAATCCACCTTTTGAGGTTACTGGCTGTGCCGGCTGAAAACCAGCATTGGCCGCCGCTGCAGTAAATACGGTGGCACCTAACGCAAATATAGCAGTCTTTTTCATATAGGTCTCCTTTATTTTGTTAACATAGATAAACTATAGCACAAATAGAAGATAAAATATCTAGGAAAAAACGGCGCGCTTATAGCACGCCGTTTTTTTATTTCACAATATGTACATCCATCTGTGGGAATGGGAAGTTCAGCTTCTTTTTCGGCAGTGTTTCATATATCTGCTCCAGTACATCTGACTTTACACCTATCAAATCCCCCCAACTGGCCCAAAAACGCACCGTTAATACCACGGAACTATCCGCCAGCGACGAAACCAATACAACCGGTGGATTAACATTATGTTTTATTCGTGCATCTTTCTTCATAATATCCATAATTACCTTACGTGCAATATCAACATTCGTTCCATACGAAACGCCAACCGATAAATCAACACGACGTACCCCGCCCCTTGATAAATTCGTTATTTCACCATTGGCCAGGGCGCCATTAGGCAGGAAAACAGTCTGATTGTCAAAGGTGTGCAGTTCTGTCGTAAAAATCATTATCTTTTTTACGACGCCTTCCTGTCCACTTGCAGTGGCTATACTATCACCGACTTTGAACGGCTTAAAAAATAAAATAACCAGACCGCCCGCAACATTCTGCATCATACCAGACAGTGCCATACCCACAGCCAATGCCGCCGCACCCAGTGCCGCGGTAATAGCCGTCATCTGAACACCCACTGTGGTTAAAACTATTACAAATACAAATACTTTGGATATTATGCTAACAAAAGATACCAAAAACGATTGCAATGATTGCTCCAGCTTGCGCCGCTCCATCCCGCGCTTTACAATTCGCGTCAAGCGAGCCGACAGCCATAATCCCACCGATAATATCGCCAAGGCCGTCGCCAGGCGAAATCCAAAGCGGACCGCACCTTGTATCAGTTGCTGCAACACATCATGCAGGTTTAGGTTTATCATCGGCGTAACATTCTCAGGTGTCATTTTAATACTCTTCCTTTTTTATTTTTAATCCCGGCCATAAATGGCCGGGCAGTTTTTACATTTGTATGTCTTCACAGTTCGGGCCGTTACTTTTTACATCGCAGCTGGTATTCTTTTTCCGGAACCAGTTGCCACCCTTTACCGTACAGCTTTGCGTGGTAACCGTGGTGCATACATGGCATGTACGTGTATCACGGCTGAATATGGATGTAACATCCTTGGTTACATTACTGCCGTTGCCATTGCCGGCCTGAACCGTGCTATGGCCTGTTCCACCCTTGGTCAGGTCGGCATTGGTCAATCCGGCCCCAACATCATAGCTAATTGCATACGGCGCCGCCAGTGGTGTATCCACACTGACAGATCCCACCAGTGCACCATTATTCTCGGCAATCTTCTGACACATATACTGGGCCAGGTCTGCCGACGCATCTTTCGTCGCCTTTGCGATTTCCTCCGTCAGTTTTTTATTATAATTATCCTGAGCCTGACGCAAGGCGGCAATTGCAATCTGCATTTTCACCTGGTTCAGCAGGTTCGGAAACCGCCCGGTTGTAGAGGCTCCTTTTTGACCCGTTATCTGGCTAAGGTCACGCCCATTTATACAGTACTGAATCTGGGGGTCCTGCTCTATCATCTCTATTGTGCGGTTAATAGTGCCTGCAACATTATTAAGCTCTTCTTCTATCGATGACATGATACCGTCAAAGTTGGCAACCGATGCATTACGCGCGCGCACCTGGGCCAGATATTCATCAACCCCGATTTCACCCGGTCCCAGTTTTACCTTGCCACCTTCGCCATTATCAATGGTGCGACCAGTTGAATCACCCATTTTTATACTGCCAAACGAAATCATTCCGGTTACGCGGTATGTTGTACCATCCTTTTGGGAGCGCAAGCTGCCCGTACCCATGGTTTCATCGGCGGCAAATTTATTACAGTCTGTTGTACTGCCACAGATTTCAGCCATTTTTTTATCGACCAAATCCTGGCACTGGCTAAGGGCCTGGTTATCAATATTCAGGTATAGCCCCATTAGCATGGAATCCAAATCATCCATTGAAAAGTTCGGATTATTTGCCTTACACACAGTCAGCTTGTCCAGCGGACAAATATCATGGATATAGTCATAATCCATACCAATACAGTTCGAGAAGTCCGGTCCACAGCGTGTTTCGTCGGTAAAGCAATCCTTTACCTCCTGGGTACAGGCATCAACACGCATCGCCGCCAGCTTATCTACAACATAGCCCCAAATCAGCGGTTCCATACGTTCACAGGGGTCGATTTCCACTTTACAGAAACTGCGGGCCATATCAGGACGCGACAAGCATGCATCCATTGTATCAACACCCTTGCCAACGATATCATCTTTACACGCCTTCTGAATACAGCTGGATATATTTGTTAAGCACGACTGACGGAACTTGGATTCGGCGGCCTGCTCTGCGACACGTATTGTCGGCGCCGCCTCACGCAGGAACGACGGCCATACCATATCGCGAACCGCCACGCACTGGTCCAGTACCTTTTCACATATAATGCGCTTAGAACTTAAAATCTCCATCGTTGATGCGGTAATATCATAAGTATTTATATTCTTAACCGTTTCACCGGCGGTGCTTTTTGCCTTGTTGTTCTGCATATTTTCAGATGCGATTGTAAATACGCAGTTATTCCAGTCCTTGCCACAGGCATCTTCGGTCTGCATGCACTTTTTGAATTCAACCATGCAAGTACCCAGGTCATATTTATTAGCTGCCTCAAAGCTTTCCTTTAAAGCAGTACGTACGGCGCCTTCTGCATTGGCAAGCTCTATCTCGGCGGCCTGGCGCTTTGATGCCAAGCTGTTTTTAAACGCGGTACAGTCCGAAACTATCTGACGGGCATATACCTGCCGCAGAAAGGGCAAGTCCTTGTCACATGATTGCGGAATCTGCTCGCGGCAAATTTCTTCGGCGGCGGCATAAAGTGCACTGCCCGTTTTGCTGGCGATATCCGCCACCTCTTCTTCTTCATCGTCATAGAGAGTGCTATCAAACATTGCCAACAATTCGGCGCGTTTTTGCTCCTTGGACGAACCGTTTACCAATTCATCCACTTCTTTTAAGTTGCCGTCTTCATCATATTCGCGTGTTCCGGTAAATATGATATCCGCCTGGGCGCCGGCCTTTACCTTTTCAACCTCTACCGTTGAAATACGTGCCGCCTCTTCCAGTATTTTTTGAATCTCTGCGAATTCTTTTTCATATGCCGCGCTGTCATCACTGCATGTACAACTGCCGCCGTTGGCATTGTCCGGAATACAAAACTGGTCCATGCATCCATAATAAGCATCATAACACGCCTGGTCATACAGGCCGCTGGCCTCTACACGCGTACGAACAGAGGTTCCTTTTTGAATGGCCGCCTGCTTCGCAGTAGTCGTCTTTTTTACAGCGGCATCTGCATTACCGCCCAATCCGACGGCGATAACCCCAAAAGCAGTAAGCATCAAACGCATATTTTTCAGCATCTCTTCCATCCCTTAGCGGTGCGAAATAAATTTCGCACACGCATTTAGTAAGTTTACATATTTATGTCTTCGCAAGACTCCAACTCCTGGCAGAAATCTTTTTGACCGCCGCTACTGTGCCCGGCCAAGAATCCGCCCAGGCCACCTACGACACCACCAATAGCAGTACCCCATCCGGGCATTACCGAGGTTCCCATTGCCGCCCCGGCGGACAGTCCGCCCGCCAATCCCTTCAGGCCGGCCGCCCCCTTGGTTTCACCACCGGTCTCACAGACCTGCTGCATGCGGCATACATGGCAGTTACGCAATGACGGTTCGAATGAAACACTGCGGATATAGCTATAGTTCTTTTCAGACTTATCCGGTGTTTCCGGCTTGTATGTTTTAAGACAGTTTTGCCGCGCCTCTTCCACATCCTGCTGGCGCGACAGCTCCGCGATTTTGCTTTCCAGTTCGCGCATTGCACGATTTTCCGCACCAATTTCCGCAACCAGCTTCGCACTGTTAAACACACTGGTCCCCAGGCTCTGCCGACCGGCCGGCTTTTTCGCATCCGCACATGCGGCAACCGTTATATCTTTTTCAAACTGCGTAAAGAACTTTGCGACCGCCTGCTTGGAATTATCGCGCACCTTTACGCGCAGCGCCGCCAGCCCCTCTTCCGTATCCGGAATCTTGGTCAATGCCTGAACCGTGTCATCCGACGGCAGACAAGACATATCTGTACCGCAAGCCTTGCCCAGTTCTTCGCCAAAATAATTCAAGCACCCCTGCAACATCTGATAGTCCATCTGTAACAATGCCGCTTGTAGTATGATATTAAACTGCGTCTCATTTTTACATGACGGGAACATAGACTGCGGGCACATCGCTGTAATCTCAGATGTTTTTTTGCCCACACATTCCGGTGCGGTAAAATTCTCGCCACATTTATCACGCAGACACTTATCAACATCATTCTGACAGAATTGTGTGCGCAGATACCCCAGCTTGTCGTTAACAACACTCTTTATACCGGGAATCATTTCATTACATTCATCAATAATCGGGCAAACACCGGCCGCAACATTTACATCTGTCAAGCATGCGGAATTTGTTCCGGTCGAGCAACCATCTTCCAAACAGGTCTGAATCCGTGCCAGGCATGTTGCACGCGCATTTTTATCCGCGTATTTAGCAGCCTCTACCAATATACTTTGAGATTCCGCCTCCCAGTCTTGCAAGACATACGTGCGAACGGCCATACACTGGTCCAGAACATTTTCACATGCATTCGCACGCCGCCCCAGCAAATCCGCATCCAGGCAGTTTTCAAAGTTAGCCCCGCACCCACCCTTGTCAGCGATACAGGAACGATACGCCAACAAGCACTCACCGCGGTTATATTTGTTAGTAGTATCCAGCATTTCCAAGCGCGCTTTGCGCACTGCGGCCTCTGCCGTGCGCTTATTAGCCTCTGCGTTTGTCTTCTGGTCGGCCAGATAAGAATCAAACGCCTTGCAGTCCTGGACTATCATGCGCGCATACAGCATTTCCTCCATTTCGGATTTTGTTCCGCAAGACTCCAGCTGGTCCGCACAGTAATCCGCCGCCATGGCATACAGGCCGTCACCAATATCGGCATCCGCCCCCAGCCCTTCGTCATCCGCACCGGAATCACTTTTCAGCCATTCTGAAAAGCTTAGCCCCGACGCGCGCGAGCTTTTTTTCGCGGCCTCGCTTTCGCCAAATACCAAACGAACCTTCGCGCCCAGTTGCTCGCGCTCAACCCCCTCGGTATATAATTTATCTGCATCGGCTTGAATTTGCTGAATTTCCTGAATCAAAGATTTTGATTTATTGATATTAGCCGAACACGCACAGCGATTTCCCTCCGACTCATCCAACAAACAGAATTCATCCATGCATGCACGATACGCATCACGGCAATCATTGCTGGCCACAGGCTCGCTTTTTGTTGGCTCCTGCGGTGTGGGCGCAGGTGCCGGTGCGGGCGCTGGTGCGGGCGACGGCGTCACCGATGGCGTACCCGCAACAGATGGCTTTGTTGTCATCGTTGGCGTCGGGGCCGTCCCCTTCAGATTTGTTGAAACATTGGGTGCATGGAATCCGGCCATAGACATACGCCGCACACCAACGCGCGCTTCATCCGTACGCTCTGCGGCGATTGCCGACGCTGACGCCAAACACAGTAACATGACAAGAAATCTTGACTTCATCAATTCCCACCCTACATTATTATGCTTAATTTTATCAAAAGCGGGCCATTGGTGCAAGCATATATAAAAATATTCTTGCTTTTTTTTACAACAGGCAATATTATGGCGCTTGAAAATCAGAGGATAATTATGGCAAAAGATGACGTAATCGTTTTTACCGGCACTGTTGAAGACAAGTTACCAAACACAATGTTTCGTGTAAAATTGGAAAACGGACATGAAATTCTGGCGACAGTATGCGGCAAAATGCGCAAGGCACGCATTTGGGTAAACGTTGGGGAAAAAGTCCGCGTTGAAATGACGCCATACGACCTGGACAAGGGCCGCATCACATTTGTTGAGCGCAATCGCCCCACCCCGGACCAGACAACCACCGCAAAATAATTTACATCCCGCCGATGCGGGATTTTTTATTGCCCAAGGCGCAAAAAAAATCTGGTTTTGCAATCAAATATACGTTGCCCGATGCGGCTCTTTTTGATATCATATTTAGGTAGTAATGAAAAAGTTTATGCTTTTTGCCGGAACACTTGTCGCCGGCATTGGTCTTGCCAATGCCGCGGTTCGTGATACGTCCAGCGTAAACCGCCAGACATCCGCCACATCTGCGCCACAAAGTGTCACCGCGCGCACCACCACAACAACACCGCGCAGCGGCACAGTTACAACGCGCACCGCAACCCAGGCGCGCAGCGTCGGCACCACATCGCGCACCGCAACAACATCGGCACGCAGTGCGCGCACATCCGTACAAACCGCCACCGCGCGCAGTGCGGCAACACCAACAAATGCCCGAACCGCACGCAGTGCGACAACCGCAACAATCACCGGGGCGATATCGCGGGCGGCGCGCACACCGGCGCGGGCCGCAACGGTATCCAACACATTTGGCACAGGATACAACACATGCCGCGATGCATACTTTACCTGCATGGACCAGTTTTGTGCCAAGCAAAACGACACATATCGCCGATGCGTTTGTTCATCACGCCTGACCGACATTAAATCGCGTGAGCGTACCCTGGCCCAGACGGCGGACCAGTTACAGGATTTCAAGGACCTGAACATAGAAGTAATTCCAAAGACCGCCGGCGAAGTAAACGCGATGCTGAACGCGACCCAGGGGGAGGCAATCGCATCATCAAAGAAAGACACATCCGCCAGTGCACAAAAGCTGGCCGGCATCAGCGAGGTTTTATCAAACACCAAATCCAAGGCACTATCGACCCAGGGAACATTGGATATTGCGGGTGACATAAACGCGATATGGGCAACGACAGATTTGGCATCCGGCGCCCAGATTGCGAACCTGACGGGCGAGGCGCTATACAACGCGGTCCACAGCCAGTGCAGAGAACTGGTTGCGGACCAATGCGCATCCCAGGCCACCCTGAACATGGTAATATCGGCATACGGCATGTATATTGAGAATGACTGCACCGCGCTAAGCACGGCACTGGACAAAAAGCTGAACGCGGCCAATGCGGCAATTCGCACAACCGAGAGTGAAATGCAGGCGGCGCGCCTGGAAAACTATAATGCGCATAATTCAACGGCAATAAACGACTGCATCGCCCAGGTTCGCAAGGATATTACAGCCGAGACCGCCTGTGGCAAGGATTATGTGCACTGTCTGGACGTGTCGGGCAAGTACCTAAGCCGCGACACGGGCGAGCCAATATATACCGCAGACTTTTACCAACTGGAATCTGCGATATCACTTTCCGGCGACATACTTAACAACCAGTCGAACCGGATGATAGTAAACGAACTGAACCGCAAGCGGTCATTTGCGGCGCGCGGCCTGGATACATGCCGCGATTTGGCAGACGACGTATGGGATGAATTCATGCGCCAGGCAATCACAGAAATCTATCAGGGCCAGCACGAGCGCATCCGCCAGGTAAAGACCGAATGCCTGGACGTTGTGAACCAGTGCTATGACACACAGAGCCAATCGCTAAAAGACTTTAGTAATGTAAAGGAGCAGATGCTGCTGGGCTCACGCTTGGAACTGTCGGAGCAGATGTGCCAGGAAAAGTTGTATGCATGCGCGAACCTGTACGGCGGCATGAACGAGCTGGTCAGCGCCATGGGGTCGATTACCGACCAAAAGATTGCAAAAGAGTGCCAAGCAACACTGCTGTCTTATGCAAAAGAAATGTGCGCCGTCCCAAGCAGCGACAGCCTGCACTCGTATCCGTTTGGTTGCCGCACGTACAGCCCAGGCACCCAGCAATATGCGGCAATGTGCCATGTTAACAACCCGCTGAACACGAACCCGCCCGCCGGTGACAACGATGATAAAAAAGACGAAAACGAGGATAAAAATAATCCGACAAAGGTCCCAGGCGTAGCCACGCCTACATCGGGCTATGTATGTCCTTCATATAAAAAATACACCAGCTGCAGCATCGGCTACTTTATGACATCGGGGCCATCTTCGCTAATCCCCAACGGCACACCCCAGCCTGGCAACGCATGCCAGCCGTGCACGAAACTAAACGGCAACTGTGACTGTCCGGGCGGCACCGATTCCCCGGTATGCGACGGCACAATCAGCGAAGACCAGCGCTGCAGTGTATACTATCAGGGAACGCTGTACCAAAAACTGCTAAGCTATGCGATGCAGACATGTGTTCGTCCGTCAAAAGCGAACGAAGCACCACCGTCAAACATTTTGCAGGATGTAAACGTTGTAATGGATTCGATACGCATTGACATGGCAAAGGAACTGGCGCGCGAGTGCGAACGCCTGGGTGGCATCTGGATAGATACTGAACGCGACGACAGCAACGACGTCTTTGGTGCATCCGAAGGCACGCCCCCCTCCCGCAGTGGCGGTGTCGGCGCCGATACGATATTCGACAAAAAGACGCACGAAACATTCAAGACGTTCTATATCGAAACCAGCGCCAGCACGCTGTGGGGATACTGTGCGGCGCCGGTTGACAACACACTCGACCCCAAGACCGGATGCAGCGCATCGGGGGGCGAATGGAGTGCGACAACATCGACATGCACCTGCAAAGACCCTAAAATATGGAATGCGACAAATGGGCGATGCGTATATGCGAATGAAAAAGCCGCCTGCGAGGGGACATCCAACCTGACCGAGACGGAAACACTAAAAAAATGGAACGAAACAACAAGAAAGTGCAACTGTGGCAGCCTAAAATACAACCAGACCACATACGAATGTGAAAAAAAATAATGCGTTTTGAGCCGCTTGCAGTTGAGGGAAAAATCTGATAAAATAAAACGATAGAGAAAAAGTCATGAAAAGATTATTTTTTGCATCTGTGTTTTGTTTTGGCGTTGCCGCCAATGCGGCAATGGCGGCGACATCATCCACACCATGGTGGCTGCAGCCGACGGTTTGCCGCATCAGCACGACAAATTGCTATATCAGTATGGGCGCCGGCTATGACCCCGGCATGTGGGATGCAAACGCAAACTGTCGCGGGATGAAGCTGATATGCCCGGGCGCACTGGTCGCCGGCGGGGATGAACCAACCCCCATGGGTAAAACCGAACTGGCCAAGGGGACGGGCATCAAATCCGATTTTGACACAAACGCATTGGCCGACGGATGCTTTGGCGCGCGCAAGACATCGGCGAACGGCACACTGGCATCGGTTAATGGAAAATATGTAAACGTATATTGTCGCGGCGTATTGGATTCCCCGGACGAGATTGTGGCAACCGGCGAAATCACCACCGGGGCCCAGCCAACGTGCAGCCAACTGGCCGAAAACGGATATGCGGCGGTGGTAAACGGGCGCTGTTATGGGAAATATTACAACCCCAGCGAATACTATATCGAATGTGGGTCGGCCCTGACCCCGTCGCGGCTGATTGTGTTAAACGGCGCGGACTATACGGCGGGCGCATCGGCGAACACACCGGCTACATTGGACGCGGCCCAGCAAAAGTTTGATTCAATGCTAAAAGTATCGCAGGCACAACATAAAAAGTACTTTGAGCCGAAAAATTAAACCCAAACAAACACCCCGCCATTCGGCGGGGTGTTTGTTTGGCTATCTTGCGGATTCGATATCCACCAGACGGGCAAATTCATTTATTGATGTATTTGTTGCCTCCATCGCCTTGTTTATTATCTCGAACGTGGGCCACCGCGGGCGGCCAGTGGCACTGATACGCTTTGACGGGTTAAATGTAGATTCATGCAGCCCCGCCTTTTTCGCCATCCCGGATGCCGACAAACCATTATTCGCCGCCAGGCGGTCTATGGCACGCCACAGGTCTTCGTGTGTTATCATATTCTCTCTCCCCCCCTACTCTATTGATGTTAGGGGGCGCCGAACCTCAATAATAAACATGATTATTGAATATGTGGGCAATTTAAAGCCGCCCCGCTGGAACAGCAGATATTCCGCGGCGGTAATATTAAATATATTACACATTTGATAATCCGGAATACCTACTTCCGTACGTATATGTTCAATCTCTTGATACAACCGCACCAGCGCCCCCGTTTGTTAAACAAAAAACCACTGGAAAAAATCGAGTGGTTGGAGCTGAAATGATACCAAAGTGTTATCCCGGCTTATTCAATATATTCGCCGACTCCAACCCGCATGTGGTGGAGCATTTTACGCCTGCATAGGCGACTTTGGCACGCGAGATTTCAGCTCGCACTTTTGCAACAGGGGCTGCCCATTACAACTAATATTGTATCACGTACATTTTTAATTGCAACCGCCAAGTATATGAGAAGACGGGGCGGGAGGTTGCACTCACACTACCAGAATGTGTCGGTTGCAAGCAACCGTCCTCCCAACCCCGTAGGTTGAAAGGTTTTACGCCTATGCAGGCAACTGGTAGCCAAGAGTGCAAATCCTGGGCAACGGAATTCCCGTTGCATTTATTATTATACATTAAATCATATAAAAATCAAAAGAAAAACTATGGAAAGTTATAGGTGGTTGGAGCTGAAATGATAGTAGAACTTATCCCGGCTTATTCGATATATTCGCCGACTCCAACCACGGGTTGGAAAGTTTTACGTCTTCTAAGACGTCTTACGTGGAGTCGTGAAGCTCCATGGTAAATTTTTACCACGAAGTTATTATATACAATCTAGGAAAAATAGCAATAAAAAACCACCAAAAAGGCGGTTGGAGGTTCACAACTATCGTAAGAAATAGTGCTGTTTATTCAATATATTAACAGCCCTCCAACCCATAGTTGGATATGCCTTGTTATATTGGGCCTTTCATCCCAACAGCGATATTGCCATTATACTTATTATTATACCTTAAAGCATGTAAAAATCAAAAGAAAAGCCATGAGAAGCTATGAGTGGTTGGAACTGAAATGATACCAAAACGTTATCCCGGCTTATTCAATATATTCACCGACTCCAACCATAGGTTGCACATGCTTTATTATACATTAAATCAAATAAATAAACAAGCGCCCGAATACCAACGGGCGCTTAAAGGGTGTGAAAAGCTATCGGCTTTTACGCTGCTTTTTTTGCATCGCGCAGGATTTCAACCGGCGCTTTTTTACCCGCGACAACGTCTTTGTCGATTACAACCTCCGCCAGGTCTTCGTTATCCGGTGCCGCAAACATTACCGGCAATAAAATCTTTTCCAATATACTGCGCAGGCCACGTGCACCAGTCTTGCGCGCCACCGCCAACTTTGCAATCGCACGCAGACCGTCGTCTGTTATCGTTAACGCAACCCCGTCCAGTTCCAGCATCGCCGCAAACTGTTTTACAACGGCATTTTTCGGCTGGGTCAGGATTTGAACCAGGGCATCCTCGTCCAGGCCCTGGAGCGTTGTAATAATCGGCAGACGCCCAATCAGTTCCGGAATGATTCCAAATTTAACCAGGTCTTCGGGCTGAACCGAATCCAGATAGTTTGTTTCGTCGCGCTCCTTCTTGGATACAACGGTGGCGCCGAAACCAATGCCGCCGCGTTCGCACTTGCGCGCGCCAATAATCTTGTTCAGGCCGTCAAACGCACCGCCGCATATAAACAGAATCTTTGACGTGTCCAGTTGAACTGTGGCCTCGCCCGGGTGCTTGCGCCCCGCACCGCCGGCCGGAACGTTTGCGACCGTGCCCTCTATTAACTTCAGCAGCGCCTGTTGGACACCTTCGCCGGATACGTCCCGCGTCAGGGACGGATTCTCGGACTTGCGGGAAATCTTGTCTATTTCGTCGATATAGATAATGCCGCGACCCGCACGTTCAACATCAAAATTCGCATTCTGAAGCAGGCGCGTCAAAACACTTTCCACGTCGTCACCGACATAGCCGGCCTCGGTCAATGTGGTGGCATCCGCGATTGCAAACGGAACATCTAAGACACGCGCCAATGTCTGCGCGAACAGCGTTTTTCCCGTACCCGTTGACCCGATTAGCAAAACATTCGACTTTTGAATCTCTACACTTGATTTCGCCGCAGCGTTATGACGCTTGTAATGATTATATACCGCCACCGCCAGGGTCTTTTTCGCATCATCCTGGCCGATGACGTATTCATTTAAATACGCGTATATCTGCGACGGTGTCGGCAACTTGGCCGACGGCGTATCCGATTTCGCATCCGCGCCGGTATCTTCGGCCATAATATCATTACACAGGTTTATACATTCATCGCAAATGCATACGTTGCGGCCACTGACCAGCTTTTTAACCTCATACACAGCCTTGCCACAAAAGCTGCAGAACTGCTGATTATTGGTTGCCTGTTCGCCGGATGTTGTTTTGTCATCACTCATAACGTATTTCCCCCGCCTGATTTATTACTTGCGTACCAGAACATTATCAACCAGACCGTATTCTTTTGCAGCTTCGGCCTTCATGTAATTATCGCGCTCCATATCCGCGGCCAGTTTGCTTTCCGGCTGGCCCGTGAATTCAGACAGCAACTTTACCCCCAGCTCTTTCAGCTCCTGATACTGTTGGGCGACAATTTGAATGTCTGTTACCTGGCCCTGGGCACCGCCATGCGGCTGGTGTATCATAACACGGGTGTTAGGCAGAACACTGCGCTTGCCCTTGGCCCCCGCCGCCAGCAATATCGACGCCATTGATGCAACCATACCCATACCGATTGTCGCAACCTTGGGCTTTATATAGCGCATCGTATCCAATATCGACAGGCCGGCATATACACTGCCGCCGGGGCTCTGGATATATAACGAAATGTCTGCATTCGGATTTTCCGATTCCAAAAATAACATCTGGGCGATGATAGTGTTTGCCATGGGCTCGTTAATTTCACCCTGAAGCATTATTATGCGGTCACGCAACAGACGCGAGTATATGTCAAATGAACGCTCGCCCCGCGGTGATTCCTCTATTACCATAGGTATCAATGCCATAATAAAAATCCTTTTATTCTTAAATATGACTATATCACACAAAAACCCGATTCGCGAATTTATCATAATATTTGACAAACAAATATTTTTGTGCATAATATTGAAAAATAAGGACAAATATTATGACACAACACACAGACGCATTTTACGAGATTGAATTTCAACGCATGTTCAAAGCACAGGGCGAAACACTGCGCCAGATACGCTTGCGCAAAAAGCAGCTGGCCTGCTATCTTAACAAGCGCGAAGAGATAAAAGAAAACGGCTGGGACTGCTACTCTATCAACAACCGAATCGATTTAACAAACGCACGCCTGGCTAAATACAATGACACCTATAAGCAAATCGAAGACTACAAGGCGGAAATATCCATTAACAATCCTGCAAACGCCCAACGCGCCGCAGATGCTAAGATTATTGCAGATGCATACGAACGCGCATACGGCGACGCATGCGCCATGCCACCGGCGACCGGTGGAATTTTCACGCGCCTGGTTAATAAAATATGTTCACGCCAGAAATAAAATTAAAAAAAACGCCCCATTCGGGGCGATTTTTATTTGTCTTCCAGTATCGCAATACCGGGCAGAACGCGCCCCTCTATGAATTCCAGGAATGCGCCACCACCGGTGGAAACGTATGTCATGTCGGCCTTGGTGCCCGACACCTCTAGCGCGGCAACCGTATCACCGCCACCAACTATGCTGACCAGCTTGCCCTCTTTCGTGCGCTTGGCTATTTCATCCGCAATTGCGAACGAGCCCTGGGACCAAACCGGCGCCCATTCCGCCATGCCGACCGTACCATTCCAGATAACCGTCGCCGCCGCATCAATCGCCGCCAGATTACGCGCAGTGGTTTCCGCACCCGCATCAATAATTACATCATCGTCTTCCATATCCGCAACAGCGCGGTTAATACGCGTGGCGTCACGCTTGAACTCTTTGGCAACACCCTTGTCCAGGGGCAATAACACCTGACAGTTTTGCTCTTTTGCATATTCCAGAATTTCAAGAGCAGTATCACGCTGGTCCGCTTCAAACAGCGAGTTGCCAACCTTATGCCCCTGAGCATAATTAAACGTAGTACCCAGCGCACCACCGATAATCAGCGTATCCGATAACTTTGCCAGCGCACGCAAAACACCAATTTTTGTTGAAACCTTGCTGCCTGCGACAATCGAAAGCAATGGTCGTGCCGGATTTTCCATTACATTCGACAGATTTTCAATCTCTGACGCCAGCAGCTTGCCCGCATAAGACGGCAATATCTCGGCCACGCCAACCGTACTGGCATGCGCGCGGTGCGATACGGCAAAGGCATCATTTACAAATATGTCATAGCCCGATGCTAGCTTTTGCGCGAATGCCGGGTCATTTTTTTCTTCGCCCTCATAAAAGCGGACATTTTCCAGCAGGACAACATCACCCTCTTTCATAGAGGGCATAAAGTCCTTGTCCAGGCAGTCCGCAATCAGCGGCACATTCATATATTCCGCCACCGGCGCCAGCGAGTATTCCATATTACGCGTACCCTTTGGCCGCCCCAGGTGCGCACAAATAGCAATCTTGGCCCCCGCCGCACGCAGTGCGTTTATTGTGGGCATACTCTGCTCTATGCGAAAGCCGTCCGTGATTTTTCCATCTACTATCTGAACGTTAAAGTCATCGCGCAGTAAAACAAATTTCCCGCGTACATCAATGTTTTCAATCGTGCGAAGTTTCATTCTTTATCCTTTCCTTAATCGGTCCAAAACTTTTTCTATAGCACTCGTTTATACCATACTTTTCAATCGCTTGCAAATGTGACGGCGTCGGATAGCCAGAATTTTTATCCCAACCATACTGGGGCCAGCGAAGCGCCAGGTCACTCATAATCCTGTCACGCGTCTCTTTTGCAATAATCGATGCCGCCGCAATAGATAATGATTTTGCATCACCCTTTACCACCGCCATACCATTTAAGCCACGCGGCACGCGATTCCCGTCAACCAGGCAAAAAACATCGCCCACCCCCAGTGAGGCGACAGCCCGCTCCATCGCGAGCATCGAAGCCCAGAGAATATTTAACTCATCAATCTCGGCCGGGGTGCAGTGCGCCACCGCCCATACCGTATTCGCAACAATCCAATCATATGCCGCCGCACGGGCCCGCGCAGTCATCTGCTTAGAATCACGTATAATCACGGGAATATCTATATCACGATTTGGAAAAATAACCGCCGCCGCCACAACAGGCCCACACAGCGGGCCACGTCCTGCCTCGTCGCAACCCGCAACCAGCGGTGCGCCACAGCTAGTCTCTAGTTCAAATGTAGATGTCTGCTTCATGATAGGAACCCTAGCACTATACACAAAAAAAGCAAAACACTTTTGGTTGACAAGTATTGTTTTTAGTATATTACGGGATTTTCTATTCTTCATAAAAGCACATATCTAACATTTCGAAGGTCCCGCTGGTGTCAACATATTCGCCCGGCAAAACAAAGCAAGCTTGCACTATAAAGTTATCACTAGAGTCATACATAGGGTTTACTGTTGTCGCCTGCTGCTGGCCCGTCCAGCCATGCCATGGACAAGCACTGCAGTTGCTGCTGCAACGCTTAAGGGTTTTGTTATATTTAGTAACACCATAATATCCCTGGCTGCATCGGCAATCTATATGTGTTGTTTTTACGCCGCCTTGGACAACATCATATGTCCTGGTTATAAAATGCCTGTCTTTATCCTCTGTCCAGTCAGAAGTGACTTTTCCGCACGTTGTCAACCCGCCGGCCGTGCATTGTTCCGCATAATCCGGATGCGGCAGCTTTTCATATCCATCAAGACATGGTGAATTTAAAGGACAATGATACACCTCAACAACAGAACCATTCTCCTGCGTGAAAGACACCATTACTGCAGAACGGCTGCACCCCTCTTCTGTTATAGTACGCGATAAATCGTCAACCCCAACTTCACACACAACACTGGCATTACAAGGCACCTGCAATAGAATTAAAGTCAGTATGCAAAAATATTTTTTCATCTTTCCCCCATGGCTGTTGAAAACAAAAACCACCAAATAATTGGTGGCCAGGAGGTTGATGACAATTACGTGAATTGTGTGCTTATTCAATATATTAGCAACCCTCCTGACCCGGGCCAGGAGTTATTTTTCATCCAAATATAAAAAAGAGCGCGTTCAGGCGCCTTAAGATTCTATTCGGACGCACGTATCGGGTCATCACACCCCATCGACGAAACACTCGCCGACAAGCTTATTATACCGCAGCCGACAAAAGAAAACAACCCTAAAAAAAGAAAGCCCCGTTTGGGGCCTTCTCTTATTTTGACTTTTCTGCATCCAATCTATGTTTTGCTATACGCGCCGCCTTCAGACTAGATTCATTAAATTGCATATTGCCGATATGGCGCTTCAGAAATACGCCCCCAGTGGCGCTACCACCTTCATCTTCCAGATGCTCAATCTTTTTCATCGCTTCGCTAAACTCAAGCCTGCGCCCAGCCTTCGAATCCATTTCATAAATCAGACGCGCCTCTTCTACTAATATTTTATTAAACTCTACGCTATCAGAGGCTAAATTTCTAACCCAGGCATCAAATAGCTCAGGATTCTTTTTATAGGACCGGATATAAGAATCAATTTCTTTCTCTGTCAGGCTGTCTGTCGCCATGGCATCAATCTGGCTATGAATATATTTTGCAAATTCATTCGCACGCACATCATCGGAATGATTGTTTGCAATATATGCCGAATAAGCGCCAGCACATGCAAGCAAAAATCCCAACAAACCTGTTTTCATATGTTTTTTATCCATTTCTACCCCGCATAGTCTTTAATCACAAATATCATCAAATTGATATATAACGACTTTTGATTGACCCGCATCTCTATAATAACATGTCACAAAGTCATTACCAACAATATTACAATCCCCCGAGCAGCTGATTTTATCCACCGGCAAGCGATATCTACTTGCCATATTTCGGCGCGCCATATCAAAAGCCTGCTCTTTTGTTTCCGTCTGTGTACTTATAAATGTACTATTATCTCGTTCTGAACTAATTTGGTCTTTGGCCGCATATCGCAATTCGTTTGCAGACGGAATTTCATCTGCACGCGGCGTCTTAGCAAAACCGCCTACCGCACCAACTATCGTCCCAATCGGTCTAACTGGTTGCGTGACAGAACCCACTAGCGCCCCTCTAATCACATTCTCGCCAAGTTTTCCACTTTGTAACTTTGCAATTGTGGAATCTACCATTTCATCAGAGACCATACTTCCCTCTTGATGAAAGCCTGTTATTATATGCCCCAACTGCTCCAGCGTTATAATTTGTCCCTTGAATATAACGCCGTTTGTATGCGCATCCGTATCAGTTTGCCCGGGCACCCTGAATCCGAAATTCCTGGGGTCACATTCTTGTTTTGTCCATGATGTTTTTACATCATAATCACCGCCCGGCAAAAGGTGCCCAGCCGCACCAATGCTATAAAACGGTGTCCCGGCACCACTATTTACCATTTCATATACCTTATGCGTAACATCTGTCAGGAAAATATAACTATTATTATATATCCCACGAATTTCACCGGCTGCAACATTCTCTGACTGCGCCGTTTCATTTATAAATGTATCATTTCTAAGTGTTTTATTAGTAGCCCGGGCTATTCTACCATTAGAGTTAATCAGATACACACTGTTATCCGCGCCGGGAACAACATTTACAATCTTATAAACAGGTACATTACGACCACCGCTATTACATGAATGCATCTGAACATAGGTCCCGGGCCGCGTCGCCGCTCTGATAGAAACTGCATACCTATTATTTGCCTTAATTAAATCTTTTATAAATATATTACAGGCCTCCATAGGCTCTGCCACGCATGCGCCTGTACCACACGGTTTGCCTTTTTCTACGACATACAAACGCTGTGTTGTCATTCTAATTCTTTCTTTTGCACAAATACATCTAAGCTCTGCCGATGTTCTTCTTGGATTTTCTTTTATCGCTTCGGCCATTTTTACCATTTCCGGCAGATTTACCGGACACCTATAGCCGTAATATGTGTTTATTACATCACTCATTGCCGCCATAGACCAGATATATTTATTACCTATATTGGCTTCGGCACTGCATTCAAATTCCCCGATAGCGACCGCCAATTTTGGCGCCACTAACAATCCAAGAATCAAACAAAAGCGACACAATCTCATCACAGGGCCTCCTCGCAAGACGCAGCTATTTCCAGCGCACGCTTTATTGCGCCTATTTGTGTTGCATTAAATATTGTTGCAACACCGCTGGCAACAGTTGTACCACCGGCCAAAACATTTGCCGCTGTATTTAAATTCTTTTCTTTTGCCTTGCCCGCCGCAGTATTATCATTTCGCGTCTTGTCGGTATTTGCAACAGCACTTGTTAGTGCCCCTATCAGGCCAACACCCGAACCAATTCCGCTAGATATCGCGGCCGCTTTTGCCTTTGCGTTTATCTGCGCCAGATTGGCGTTTTTCCACATACCGCAGACATTGACAATATTCGATGCCATTGCGAACTGATTATCATCAGAATTGCCTGCAACATGCTCTTGCATATTGATTATATCCAGTTGATTTATACGAACAACACACTCGTCAATGCGCCCTTGTAATTCATCGTCAACCTTGTTATTGGCAGCGATAGCAACCCCCGCTACATTTGTCACCGTATTAGCCGCCAGTAATCCTGTACGCCAATTACCCAGATTTTTGGATTTTCTTGTTTCCTGGCGCAATTTTTCTTCCGCCAAGGCCAGTTCGGAGCTCACACTTTCATTTTCAGCGACGGTCGAACTGTCATTGACCGATGCCGCAACATCATCTATCTCGACCGGCGTATTTAACATCTGAATTTCTTGCGCAGTTAATTCAATATAGTCCACTTCCGTCTGCATCTGCCCCAGAGCCCTTAGCTCTTCCACATATTTTTCCAGTTCCTCAATACCTTTATCCTTGCCGGACTTTACAACCCCAACCGCTGTCGCCCCGGCGCCGGTTGCAACACCAACACTTGTAACGACAGTATTTATCCCGGCCATAGTTTTAAGATGCGCCAAATCGTCCGATATTCCCAGACAATAAATACGCGCACCCCTTATCGCCTCATCCAGCGCATGCGAAGACGCATGCCCAAATGACGGTGCCAAACAAATAAAGCACAAAAACAAATACCGCCGCATAAATTGTCCCCCCATGACTAATAAAAACGCTCTGCCTTTATAAATAGTAATTAAATCATAAAGTTATTGAATTTGCAAAATAAAAAGCCCCCAACCTGGGGGCACAATTATATCGACATTCGGTCGGCGATTTGCTTTTGAACATATTCATCTTCGCTGTTATACAATGGCCAGTCACCATCGGCCAACTCCCGCATTGACGTCAGCGGCTGGTCCAGACGCGCACGATACAACCACATATTAGACATCACGCGCTTTATATACCCACGGGTTTCATACGCCGGAAAGCTTTCGATATACAGCAGCGGGTCATAGGTATCAAAAGACTTCTCAAACTTAACCAGCGTTCCCATTCCCGCATTATACGCCACCAGCATTTTGATTATATTATTTTCAATATTCGGATGCGCCAACAAATCTACGATATACTGCTGCCCCAGGAACATGTTATGCTCCGGATTAGATATGTCGATATCAGCCATAGACACCTTGTTGTTACGCGCAACCAGTCGGGCCGTACTCGGCATCAACTGCATAACACCACTGGCGCCGGCACCAGACTTTGCATTCGCACGGAAATTACTTTCCTGCTTAGTAATCGCCAGCAACAGCGCCCGGTCAATAGACCACCCGCCCATAGGTTCCCAATCGGGCAGCGGATATTGCGCGGAATAAATAATATTGTCATCGATTTCCAGAATCCCACGATCACGCACAACACTAGACGCCTGAATCGCCAACCGCGGCAGCCCATACGCCGTCGCCACAGAATTTACCGCATGCAGCGTCCTATCCGACGCCCCGGCTGTTATCAGCAGCTTCAGATATTGCTCTGCCCGGGCGTTCTGGCCCACCTGTAACAGTGCCAGCGCAATTTTCCCATACTTAGTTTCACGCAGTGCGTCAAAGTCATCATCGGTACAGTCCTGCTCAAAAAACTCGTACTGGGGGGCATGCCCCAGCATTGTTGCCGACAGTGCACCATAAAAGGCCATCGGATGCGCCGCGGCAATCTTCCAGTATTCGCGCGCACGACTGCGGCGGCCGTCAAAGTCCGCGGCACGCCCGGCCCAGAACGCAGCCTCCGTCTTGCGGGCATTGTTAATCTGGTCCAGGTCTAAAATACGGCTGAAGTACTTTTCGCTCTCGGCAAACTTTTCTTCCTTGAAATACAGCAGGCCCATTGTCCACAAACCGTACTCAGACTCCGCATCAGACGACACAAACCCCCACTTCTTAGCCAGTTCGTATTCACCATTTGTATAGTAAATATAAGCCAAACGCCCGGCCAGGCGCCCATAATCAGATTCCGTCAGGCGGCGCCGAAAAGACGCATCCTGTAAAATTAGGCGCGCGGTCTTTGTACTGCCAGTGCGGATTGCGCTTTTGAATTTTGTAATTTTTTTCGCCGCATCACCCGTATATTTTTTTGCGGTCCATGTTTCAGACTGTGCGGCCTCTATGGATGCACTGCCCGATATTGTACGGGGCAGTTTGGCACTGCGTACACTTACCTTTTTAATCTTAGCCAGTTTTTCCATACGCTCGGCCCCGGGCATATTGAAATACTTTTGCTGCCATGCGGCAACCTCGCGCCCCTTGGTATGATATGTCTTAGAGATATAGCGCTGATACAGCACCTCCCCCATTAGCAACTCATCAGTCAGCTGCTTTTCCAGCCGCATTGCAGAATCAATTTTTTCCTTCGCCTGCAACATGAAAATCTGGCTGTACAGGCTGGCGTTTTCGTCGTCCAACACATCCGGCGAATCAACGGCCATTGCCGCCACCGGCATGATTACAGCGAATAAAAATGCGATAAATTTTTTCATCTTTTAAAACAGTGACGTTTTCGGCAGGTGACATACCGTGGCATCGTCGTCAGCCTCTGGAATTTGGTCTATAATTTTCTTAAAATCGGCGATACGCGAAAACTTGCGATAAACGGATACAAAGCGCACAAACGCAATTGGGTCCAGATTCAGTAGCGAATCCGACACCATTTGTCCGACCATACTGCTGGTTACAGTATCGTCTGCGGTTTCCGTTTCCAGCCGGCGATGAATAGACGTCACCAGTTTTTCAATTTGTTCATCACCCACATCGCGATTTCTACACGCCAGCTTTATGCTGCGCCGCAGTTTTTCACGGTCAAATGCCTCTATCTTGCCGCCGTTTTTACGAACCATTAAATCACGCATCTGAATACGTTCAACCGTTGTGAACTTTGCGCCACAGTCATTACATACACGTCTGCGTCGAATAATTGCATCTTCGGTATCCGGTCTGGAATCCGTAACGCGACTGTCGGTTGAATTACAGTATGGGCATCTCATAATGATAATAACGGTAGCAATCAAATCCCCGGCACGCAAGCATAAATTGCAAGATTAATTTTTTTGAAAAAATCGCATTTTTATAAAAATCAAGCACAATTTTATATTCATCCCACCCGGCCACGTTTTTTTTAAGCCTATAAATATGGTAAAATTACCACATAGGCAGAGAGATATGAACAAATACCTGAACCAGATTTTGGCCGGCGATTGTATAGAGATGATGCGTGGCCTGCCCGACAATTCAGTTGATGCCGTCTTCGCAGACAGTCCGTATAATCTACAGTTGGGGGCAAAAACGCTCTACCGTCCCGAAGACCAAACAGCGGCCCGCGCGGTTCGCGATGCATGGGATGCGTTCGACAGCCCTGCCGAGTATGACGAATTCACACGCCAATGGATGGCCGAGTGCAAGCGCGTTTTAAAACCGGATGGCGCCATGTGGGTCATCGGCAGCTATCATAACATTTTCCGCGTGGGCGCTATTTTACAGGATTTAGGCTTTTGGATTTTAAACGACATTGTATGGGTAAAGACCAACCCAATGCCAAATTTCCGCGGCACGCGCTTTACCAACGCGCACGAAACTCTGATTTGGGCCACGCCGCAAAAGACAGGTAAATACACCTTTAACTATGAAACGATGAAGAAAATGAACGGCGGCAAGCAGATGCGCTCCGACTGGGACATTAACATCTGCCTGGGCGAGGAGCGCATCAAAGGCTCTGACGGGAAAAGCTTGCATAACACGCAAAAGCCTATGGATTTGCTGCGCCGCGTAATATTGTCTTCGACCAAGCCGGGCGACATCATCCTGGACCCATTCATGGGCAGTGGCACCACCGCCGCCGCGGCCAAGGAACTGGGGCGCAACTTCATAGGATTCGAGCGCGACGCATCATACGTTGCCGCGGCCCGCGCCCGCATAGAACGGATAACACCGGCCGACCTGACGGATATCGAGGTTACCGCCCCCAAACGGGCCGAAGCACGCATTGCCTTCAAAGAGCTTATTGACGCAGGCCTGCTATACGTTGGCCAAACCCTGGTCAGCCCCAAGGGCGCACGCGTCATGATTACGCGCGACGGCCAACTGACACACAGTCTGCACGGCAAGGCATCCATTCATGTAATGGCCGCCCGCCTGCAGCGCAGCGTCAGCTTTAACGGCTGGGACTATTGGTCGGCCGAGCGCCGCGACGGCAGTCTGGTCGCCATTGACGAACTGCGCAAATATCTACGCGGAATAAAGAGCGATATGAAAAAAGCCGCATAAAAAAGTTTGGTCTGCCCCCGCGCATATTGCGCGGGATTTTTTATTCATCCCTGACACAGGCCAGCCGTAAAAAATCCAGCATCGACGTATCCGTCACCGCCAGCGCCTTGTTTATCGTATCAAACGCATGCCAACGCGGCCGCCCCGTAGGACTGACACGTTTTGACGGATTAAACGTGGATTCATCCAGCCCCGCCTTCTTTGCCATTTTTGTTATCTACATTCCGTTGTTCGCCGCCAGTATGTCTATTGCCCGCCACAGACTTTCGTGTGTCATGCTTTTCTCTCTCCTCTATTGTCTTTAGGGGGCGCCGGGTCTCTATAACGAACATGATTAATCCATACGTTCCCGGTCCCTGCCGCATATTACTGCGATAGCGTCTAAATTCCTCCAAACTCATGTCAAATATGTTGCACATTTGATAGTCGGGAATATTTAACTCTCGGCGGATTTGCTCTATCTCGTCACGAATATTCACACGGTGCCCCTGTTGCTTGATAACAAAAAAACCACTGGAAAAATTCTAGTGGCTGGGGGTTAGAAACAATCCAATAGTATTGCCCGACACTTTCAATATATGATGCCAGCCTCCAGCCATAACGGTTGAAGTTTGCGCCCGCGCCTGATACAGGCGCACTATTGGAGAGGTTTCTAAGCCTCACGCCGTAACAAGGGTTACGTATTATGCATTCATTATATTCCGCTGCCACAAAAAAGCAACCGCTAAAAATATAAAGCCCGCATTGAAGACAAAGCGGGACTGGAGCTAACAAATGCACAGTAAGTTGCACGTGGTTTATTGGTTATTCACCACCATCCAGTCCCGTATCGGAACTGGTATGATTAACGCACACACAGGCGCTTACTGCGCGGGTTTGTTAGGCCCGCATAATAAGTCTCCTTATTACGTATATTATTATACATCAGTTCATATAAAAATCAAAAGAAAAATCCCCGCTATTGCGGGGACTGTTTTTATTCGCATGCGCCGTACGATTTTGCAACCGCATAGTTTTCAATACACCGGCTGCCCGACATTGTGCACGCCGATTTAATCAGCGTTATTGTCTTGTCCTCGGGCCCGCGCCAGTTTATCTGGGCATTCTTGCACTGCTTTGGGTCCGTCAGCGCCCCACACAGCGCCCGCCATGAATCGCAATCGTTTGCCTGGCCGGTGGGTGTTATGCTTTCGGGCAGATGCAGATTCCATTTAACATAGAAATCTTTCAGCGTGCCTATATTGTGCGACTTGCCAAAGCCAACCTGAGCCAGGCCGTCACCCACGCGACAGTTGATGTTGCTGCGCTCTACAAAGGCGGTTATCGCCGTGGCCACGCCGCCCGCGCCCGCGCCAATGCCGGCGCCGACCAATGTCGTCTTTGCGCGATTATTCTTTTCACCCTGCATAATCTGAACATTACCGAATACACTGCCCAGGCGCGATGCCTCTTTGCGCAATTCTTCGGCACCGATGCATCCCGCATCACCCGTACAGTAAATACCCGTACCGGCCGCCGCTGCTTTATTCAGATGCTTGAACCGGCATGCCCCCTGGGTTCGCAACGCCAATGTCCCCTGCTCTACTAGGTTGTCAATCGGCACCTGCTGGGCCAGCAAGGCCGCACATTCCTCGATATCACTCAGGCCGGCCTCCGCGCAGGGCTTCAAATCCGGGTCGCCCGCGAAACACTGACGATAAAAATCTGCTTCGTTGTATCCGCTCTGGGTCCCTTCGTATTTGCACTTAATCTTTACAACATTTGACCATGATACGGTTGCCTCATACGAATATTCTTCGCCGACAAAGCCGTCACATTCTGCGGCCGCGCTAAGCGCCTGTGAATACGCCTGGTACAAGTCAACGATATCATTGCACTCTGACACCGTCAGCGAATCCGCAGACGAGCTAATCGGCATCATCAGATATTCGTTTAGCACCGCAATTTTTCCGGAACTCTTTAGCTGCTCCATCGCCTTTTTACGATGCCCGTCGTTTGTACAGTTGAAATCCCGAGAACCATGCCCGGCCAGCGCACCAACGCCCGCCCCGACCAGTGTTCCGCCACCAATACCGACAACCGCCGCCGTACTGGTATCATTCATCAACGAAAATCCGAACAGGTCTTTGTTACAGCTAAACGTGTCTCCGGCCAGTTTCCATACCTCGGCCGGTTTGTCGTCACCGGCCGCACCAAACAGCCAGCTGTTTTTAATATGAGTATCCTTGTTATATGCCGCAACACGGATATAGCAATCAGCCGTTGTCGCATCCCAGCGCGCATAATGCCCGCGCGAGCCGTCAACACCGCCATGACCTGAATTTACTGTCGGCCCCTGGGGGTTGCTTTTAATAAGGACATTGCCCTGCTGGCTGTTATATGCGCCAACACGGTTATTATATTCGGATGTCGTGGAACCATTGACGCCAACCGCCGCAAACGACGGCCCGAACGTATTTCTATCCAGCAACAGGCATGTGTTTTCCGCCTGGTTCGGGGTCAGCCCCGTCTTGCGCAGAACAAAGCTGTAGTATTCCGGCTGAACCTTGCGCGCGTTAAAGTCAATCCATACATCTGCCGTTGAACGATAAACATTCTTGCAGTTGCGACGAATTTCCCGTACGCAGCGCTCAACCTGAATATTGCACAGGCCCATGCCACTCTCGATACTGTTACGCAGGTCTTCGTTAAACAAGTCGTTAATGCCATTAGGCAGGCCACCGTTATTAACACATGCATAAACGTCGTTCATGCACTTTTCCACATTATACTCAGAATCCTTAACACCGCCATCCGGACATTCAGAATCCGCGACGCATGACTTTGTCGCCGTATCCAAATGCGTACCGTCCGGGCACTTGCAGGCACCGTCAACAACAATCTGGCCGGCGTATTCACATGCATCGCATGTATTGGTAGTTACATTATAGATTTTATCCCCCGCACAGACACATTTTGGATATACACCTGTTGCATCCGCCGGACATTTTAAACCCGGCGTTGGCGGGTTCGGATTATTACCGCTTCCACCATTGGGCGGTAAACTGGGCGACATATTTCCCACTGTGTTAATAGATAACGTCGGCATAGAAGGCATACGTGCCGCCGCCGATGCCCCCGCGCGCCCCGTCGCCACAGTGTTATTATAAGCAGCACGCCCAGCCGGCGCAACGCCGTATGCCGCGCCAACAAACGCTAAAACACTAACGCTCGCAAACGATGCACCCCATATTTTCAGCAGACTATGCATAAATAACTCTCCCTTTCTATCTTTTTAATTATACCCTAAACCGGGCCTAAAAAAAAGCACTTTCTTAGGACATTTTTTACAATCGTACAAAAAATATTTTATTGACAAACTCCGCCATTTTGTCTACTGTTTTATAGATGAAAAAAATTGCGGATTTCTTCAAAGCCAACCGTTATGCCATTATATGGACACTTTGTTACATATTAGTAATGAAGTTTATACTCAGCACACTGTTTAACTTTGACATGTTCTCCACCAGCGCATGGCAGGTCCTGGCCCATTCTCACCTTTATGGATTTGGCGGATTTGTATTCGGCCTGCTGGTACTGGCGGCGGTGCCGATGTATGTCGCCACAACCACGGTAATAGTGCGCACGAAAAAACCGCTCTTTACCATCCCCGTGCCGAAATTTATACAGCGGGCCTTTGCGCCGCCACCACCACCGGCGCCAGAACCGACCCCCGCCCCCGAAGCCCCGCAACCCCAAACAACCCAAATACTTGAATACGGCGAATTTCCCGCGGACATGCCGCTGGAAATGCGCGGTGCATTTATCCGCGCACGCCGTGGTGCCCCCCGCCCCCAGGTATCGGCATTTGACACATCACACATCACGAATACACCCGCCCCGGCCAGCGCACCTGACGCCGACAACACCTTTGCCGATGCGGCCGACTTCCCCCTGCCACTGAATTTTGATAGCACCGAAGACAACGCCACAGCGACCGAGAGCCCATTCCCCAGCTTTACAACAATAAACTTTGATGCGCCGACAGAGGAACCGGCCGCACCAATCTTGGCCCCGGACGAAACCGCCCGCCCAAAAAATGATGAAATATTGCAGCGCCTGGCCGCGGCCGGCCGAACAGCGCGCCCGGACGGCGAATTTATAATTTGTGACGAATACCTGATTGCAACCCATACGGATACAGATTTCTGGATTGCGGACGACATCGACTGGTTCGCAGGCGGCCAACAACGCCCCAGCCCTGTCGCCGCCGTAATCGCACGCGCCACAGAATTAAAAATGAAGCCGGTTCTCTATCTGGGTGCTACAAATATATTGGATTTGGAAAACCGAATCGCCGAATGGGAAAAAGACGGTATCCGCATAATAAACAGCCTTGACGATTTGAAATAATCTTTTTAATACTGTAAATCCTTACAGCTTGTTTGTGGCTCCCCCCACCTATCACAATACTTGCGATGAAACCACGGATGTCTGGTTGTAGCACAATTCGTAGTCGTCTTACAAACCCTGCAACTTAAATTTTCCCAGTCATATGTCGCAGTATTATCATACTTAGAGTTCCATGTCGACCAAGCAACCGCATTCGTCATTCTTTTACCCGCCACCCCGACCGCATTTGCCTGCAACTGCGTTAATGCATTGGCGCCACTGGTATAAGGCGTAATCAACTCCGTTCCATTATATTTGGCAGCCCCAATCTCCTGCCCGACACTTGATGTATCCAATGATTGCATCGCGCTTTGAGACGAACCGGCAAAGCCCCACAAGCTATTAAGACAAGCAACTCGTCCCGCCTTCCGACGAACATTCAAATTATCAGTATCCGCCAACTCTGCAACAGCCTTGCCAACTTCAGAAAAATCAGAGATTATCTTATCATACAGCGCATCATATTTCTCAAGATAATTAGCCTTAGCCTCCTGTAATGCGGCCGTCGCAATCATCAAGCGCATCTGACCTGTTAAGCCCGGGAATCGGCCTGCATTTCGGCTATCCATATCTGTCCGCCCCTTAGTAGACTCCATACCCTGCACTTTACGCCCAGTCATGCAAAACTGAACCACAGCATCAGATTCTATTGCCTGAATTGCATTATTAATGCTTTGCTGCAAAAGCCCCAGCTCTGACTTTGTTCTAGTCTTATCAGTTTCAGACATTTTTAATCCTGTATTTTCTAAGTATTCATCTATACTAATTAAATTACCCATCTCATCAAAATCAACACTGTCCCAAAATATCAGCCCAGTCAGAACCCCTGCCAGCGCCTTTTCGCGTAAATCCTTTTCTGAAAAGCCACCCACATCTACCCGACATTCCGCCGCATTATATGCTATTTCACCATCCTGAGACTTATATTCACAAATCTTATATTCCAGGGATCGCGCACCAATATTCTCATCTACTGCAATACCGTTACAGTCTTCTGTAGAGCCACAGACTTTAATCATTGCTTCATTAGCAGCGTTTTGGCATTGGTTTAAGAAATTGTTATCGATATTGAGCATGATACCCTGAACCATAGTAGCGAGTTCGTCGTATACCTTTTGTCCTGTGATATCGACACCTTGTTCTTGATAAACCTTTTGGCAACCGACAAGTTTGTCATAGGGGCACATTCTGATAATAGTATCAGTGTCGAGTCCGATACATTGAGTATAATCTGCGCCACATCTGTCATCAGATTGGAGACATTCTTTGACTTCGTTAGTACAGCTATCGACTCTCATTGCGGACAGTCTGGCATATACGTAATCTAATATTAAGGGCTCGGCCAAGTCGGGGAGTTATTAAAAATTTTTTTGCGAAAAAACTAGACAAAAACGTATATCGTCAAAACGCAATATGTCTATATTCACATACATCTTAGCCGTGAGTGCAAAAAAATATTTTTATAAAATTTAATAATGTGATAAGATTAAATGAATTGTGAAGGGATTTTTCATGAAAAGATTGGGAATTAGTGCTCTTGTACTGCTTGGAATGATATCAAACACGTATGCCGCCGCCCCGCAGCAACGTCGTGGCGGGAACACATCCACTGCCGGCACACAGACGCAGCCGGCGGCAACATCGGCACGCAGTGCAGTATCTGCAAGAAGCGCAACCAGAACATCTGCGCCCGTGGCCGGGGCAACAACGACGGCACGCAGCGCAACCGCCGGCAGAACGACTGTCGCACGCGGTGGCACCCAATCCGGAACAACAACAGCAGCGCGCAGCGCAACAGTTGCGGCCCGCGCGGGTGCGACGCAAAAAGTAATCGGAACCGGCACAAAAGTCGCCACAGCCGCCAAAAATATAGTCGTCAGCGAAGCCTGTCAGCAGAAATATGACGGCTGTATGGACTCTTTTTGCATGCTGGATAACGCCAGCGGCGGCCGCTGTATATGCAGTGACCGCAATTCAGAGCTAGACAGTATATTGGCTGAAATAGAAAAGCTGGACCAGCGCAGCTATCAAATGGCAACAGTAGGCGTTGAAAGAATAGAAATGGGTAACGACGCCGATCAGGCAATAGCAAACGCAAATGCTGTGGCCCAGTCATTGTTAGATAGCGCACAAGAAGAAAAAAAGAGCACGCGTAGAAAATTGGATTTGTCCTTATGGGATACCCAGGTTGACTTTGATGACGAAGAAAGTATCTTCTCAGATGATACTGTTAACGCCATAGAGGGCAAGGAAGGCGACGCGCTGCATCGTGCGGCCAGCGAGCTTTGTGTTGCGCAAATGCCGGAATGCTCCGCAGAACATTCTATGCTGCACATGATGTATTCCCAGCGAATAAAATCAGATTGTACCGCTTATGAAAACAGCCTAAAACAACAGAAAAATTCCAGCCAGCAAAAGTTACTGGCGGCGGAAAAAGCGCTGCGTGACGCGGCGCTGGACCAACTGCGTACAGCAAACAAATACGACCTGGGGCAGTGCACAGTAGAATTTAAAAAGTGTATGTCAACAACGGGTGGTTGTGGCGATGACTTTAAAGGATGCGTTGGTATTGCAGCGGCAGAAAATGCGAAAAAAGGCGCCGGCGCACGCTCTTCTATGAAGATGTACGACATCAAGGGCAGCACAACCAAGATATCGATTGCCGCCTCATCTTATGATGCACTGGAATCCAAAAAGCCGTTGTGTATGAATATAACTAATTCATGCGTTGCGGTAAAAGACCAGGTTTGGGATACATTCCTGCGCGAAGTTGCGCCACAGATAAAAACAGCAGAATTGCTGGCAGAATCTGACCTGCGCACATCTTGCATATCAAATATAT
>Ga0137307_100396_pt1 | contig 60912 bp, 48 predicted proteins | sample NAcewD2O_March_2_FD_97180 | JGI IMG/M metagenome (GOLD analysis project Ga0137307, IMG submission 97180) | Mouse cecal microbial communities from Vienna, Austria - N-Acetylglucosamine amended D2O_March | ecosystem: Host-associated > Mammals > Digestive system > Large intestine > Cecum | place... | reverse complement strand
GATTTGGTGAATTTAATACACACATAAGTCTTGTGGGTAAGCCTATATCCATTGGCGACTCCATCCCTGCAGTTATTGGTTCTGTAGCAGCAATAGAGGGTGGATATCTGTTTTACACATACGTGTCGGATTATCTATTACTTATATCTGACGATGAATTCAATAATTTCAGACAGATTATTAAGAAAGGAAATGGTCCGAATGAATTGTCTCAGGTCAGCGGCACATTTGGTCAGGAACTTGATGACAAAAGTTTATTGTCTGTTTTTGATCCCAATGCCATAGCCTTATATGGCTTTAATCCTGAGACTCCTGACTCAGTGAGTCTGTACTATGAATTTCCGGATAATTTCAGAAAGTATATTCCGAGAGAAGTAATCAAAATTAAAGATGGCTGCTATGTCGCACCTCGTGAGGATCGTGTTTACGGAATGATTTCTTTCGACTCCAAGACAGGAACAATAGAAGAGTGGCCGGTGGGTTATGACTTCAAGGATTCCCAAAATCCCAAAGAAGACATAATCTCTAAAAGATTGGTTGCATATTGTCCTGAAAACGGGATGGTTGCGGAAACGTATGGTTGTTTTCCAAGGATTATACTTCATAATGAACAAGGAAGGGTTATCAAGGTCTTGACTTATGACAATTATAAAGAGCGGGTTGACTCCCAGGGTATGCTTGCGGAATGTTTCATGGACATGCAAATGACTTCCAATCATATATGGATATTGTATGGCGATCCACATATGGATAATCAAAGTCGGATCTTCATTGTTGATTATGAAGGTAATGGGGTTGCAGAGTTAGGCATATCTCCGGCTCATCAGTTCGCCATAGACAGGAAAAAACGGAGGGTAATCGCAGTTAATCCCAATGAGGAAGAAACAGGGATTATGGTTTACCGGATACCAGATTCCATAGAAATATGAAAGCACGGTTTCGTTAGAAGTAGAGTGCATCTTTGTTCAAGCGGAGACGGAGAATACGTCTCATTGCCGGTGAATCAATGTTTTGTGACAAGGAATAACCGCCATGTATGTAGACAAAGATGGGATCCTGTATGCCTTCAACCCACTCGGAGACAATGAATATATCTATAAATATGACATAAAGTCGATGCTGCGGTAGTTTGAATTTCGACAGGGATGAATGGAAATCTCTGGGAAAGAAGACCGCCGAGGGGTTCGACATAACGTATGACGTTCCGGCGAACGCCGTGCTGTGGCTTCGCAACCTCTCAAAAGGGAAAGAGGAACAGATATTCATATGCCGCGACGGCAGACAGCTTTTCAACGCTGACCTGGGGGTTGCCAGACTTGAATTAAATTTAAACAGTTTCTAAGAGTATGAATATGTCACGAATCGTAAAAATTTTTGTTGTAGTCGTTTTGACGGGGCTTACTTGTGCCTGTACAAACAGTAAAGAATCTGAGAGTGAAATAAAAGCTGTCGAGGTTGATTTGAATAAAGCGTTGCCATTGACAGAGAATGTCCAGAGTGTGGATGTAATGACTTTAAAAGATTCTGAGACCGGGCACCTCCCGGGACACCTGTCCAAGGTGGTGTTCAGACGGGATTCAATCTTTGTATTGGATATGTTCAAAGACAACGGGTTGTATGTATACGATTCTGACGGAAATATTATCAACAGCTTTGTAAACAGGGGAGAGGGACCGGAAGAGTTCCAGGTTATAAGGGATTTTAATGTCACGTCAGACAATATAATACTGTTTGATCCCCGTTCTGACGAGCCGTTCATATTTCTTGACCGTGACTTAAATTTCTTGAGTAAAGACAAGGTCGGAGATTGCAAACACCATTTCTTTTATGATTCCAACAATGATTCGTGGTGGCTCGACAGAGGCAACGATGCATACGATGGCAGTGATTCCAAACTGATATATAAAAAAAGGTCAGGATCTAAAACAATATTGAAGATACCAGAGAACCTAAAGAACATCACATTTGTCAACTGGCATTCATTTGCAGAGTTGTCCGGAGATTCGCTATTGTATATGCCAACGACGGAAAATGTAATTTATCTCTGTGAATCTGATGGTGCAGAGCCGATGTATCGCCTTGATTTCAAGGGTAAATGGTATGAATTTAAAAAAGGAGACAGGAATGAAGAAACGAATGATTTATGGAATAGGATTGCAGAGGAGGGATATGTGAATACGCTTGACATCCTTTCCGACGGCAGAAACGTGTTGCATACCTTCAATAGCGGAGACAGACATTATGTCCTTATCGTCAATACGGACACATATACATCGCGCCTGTATTATCTGACCGAAAAGGAGCATGAAAACCTCGGAGACGCCGTTGCCTACCATAACGGACAGATTATCTTCGGAGTTCCCGGAAAACTGGTGAAGGTCTCAATGAAAAGGGACTCGGACAGGTCGTGATTCAGAATTAACCAGAATGTGACATAATGTCTAATATCAACATTCCGTATAAGCCAGACCAATTTAATTTTTCCAACCACTAACAACCATGTAACAACCAATTTTACATCTACACTCAAACGGTTTTATGTATTTTTAAGTGGTTGTTCCGTGGTTATAAGTGGTTAGAGAATAAATAAAATATGGAATGGAAGAGGCAGAATCTGATTCGAAAATTTAACACGGAGGCACAGAGGTACAGAGTTTAAGATGTAAGGAACGTGCATGGATATTTACCGGTACCGTGGGTCTTAAGCGACCTTGGGGAGGTACGGAGCTTGAGGAGAATGAAGAAAATGCCATCGGACTCCGTGCCTCCGTCAGCATCGCAAGATGCCTCCGCACCCCTACTCCATTAAACACCATATTGAACTATGCTCCTTCTCCTCAAGAAGAAATCTGCGCCAAGCTTGCGAGACCAAATTCACATTTATTTTTAAACAAGCTCTAAGGTGTGCAGGTAGCATATTCAATAAAACAACTTAGAGCGCTTAAAATTGTTGTCCTGAATTTGGTGAGTTTAAATGAAAATAATTAACTTTGCATCCCGTACTAATACTTATTAGACGTGGAAACAAAATACATTTTCGTCACAGGCGGCGTGGTGTCTTCATTAGGCAAAGGCATCATATCTTCGTCTCTTGCCCGCCTTCTCCTTTCCAGAGGCTACAGTGTAACAATCCAGAAATTCGACCCCTACATCAACATCGACCCGGGTACACTCAATCCCTATGAGCACGGGGAATGCTATGTGACCGTCGACGGCCATGAGGCGGATCTTGACCTTGGACATTACGAGCGTTTCACCGACATCCACACAACACGTGCGAACAATGTCACTACCGGACGCATCTACCAGTCGGTAATCGACAAGGAGCGCCGCGGCGACTATCTCGGCAAGACGGTGCAGATAATTCCGCATATAACCGATGAAATCAAAAGAAACGTCAAAAGTTTAGGCAATACCGGCAAGTTCGATTTTGTCATAACGGAAATCGGAGGAACTGTCGGCGACATAGAATCAACGCCTTTCCTTGAGGCGGTGCGCCAGCTTAAATGGGAACTCGGCAAAAACGCTCTCAGCATACACCTCACCTACGTGCCTTATCTGAAGGCTGCAAAGGAGCTGAAAACGAAGCCGACCCAACATTCGGTAAAACAACTGCAGGCGATCGGCATACAACCCGACATTCTTATTCTGCGCACTGAAAAAGACATTCCGCCCGCCATGCGGCGAAAGGTGGCTCAGTTCTGCAATGTGGCGCCGGAGGCGGTGATACAGAGTGTGGATGCCAGCACCATATACAAAGTGCCGCAGCTGATGCACGAGCAGGCTCTCGACAACCTCGTGCTCAGTCTCACCGGAACCGAAAGCATCGGAGAACCGGATCACGCGGCATGGAACGAATATCTGCGCAAACTCGATGCGGCAAAAGAAACCGTAAAGATAGCCCTCGTCGGGAAATATGTGGAGCTGCAGGACGCTTACAAATCGATCAGCGAATCGCTGATGCATTCCGCGACATATTGCGACCGCCGCCTTGAACTGACATACGTGAATTCCGAGAAACTCTCACCCGCCGATGTGGAGGAGAAACTCTCTGGAATGAACGGTGTGATCATCGCCCCCGGATTCGGACAGCGGGGCATAGAAGGGAAATTCACAGCCCTGAAATGGTGTCGCGAACATGACATGCCTACATTCGGAATATGCCTCGGAATGCAATGCATGGTGATCGAATACGCCCGCAATGTGCTCGGACTCGCAGATGCCAATTCCACAGAGATGAACCCCACAACACCACATAATGTGATAGACCTCATGGAGGAACAGAAGAGCGTTTCCAATCTCGGCGGCACAATGCGTCTCGGAGCTTACGAATGCCGCCTGCGCCCGGGTTCGATACCTGCCGCGGCATATGGACGCGAGACAGTCAGCGAGCGTCACCGCCACAGATTCGAATTCAACGGTGAATACCGTTCTCGTTTCGAAGAGGCGGGTCTCGAATGCGTGGGAGAGAATCCCGACACAGGACTTGTGGAAATCGTGCAGGCTCCGGCTCTGACATGGTTTGTCGGCACACAGTATCATCCCGAATACCAGTCGACGGTGCTCCACCCCAACCCCCTCTTCATGTCGTTCATGAAGGCGGCAATAGCCAATTCCTGATTTTTTTACCGCACAAGACGTTGATAGAAATACATGGAACTGATTAAACATGAATGCGGAATCGCCATGATCCGCTTACTCAAACCTCTGTCATATTACAAGGAAAAATACGGTTCGGCGCTCTATGGTCTCGACAAACTCTATCTGATCATGGAGAAGGAGCATAACCGAGGACAGGAAGCCGCAGGCATAGGCTGCGTGAAACTCGACACTCCTCCCGGGCAGGAATATATCTTCCGCGAACGGGCGCAGGGCTCCGATGCCATCAGCCGTATTTTCGCAAACGCCCATCAAAGAATCTCCGAGGAACTCGCGGAAGGATCCGACCCCGAGACGGCTCCCTTTGTCGGAGAGGTATATATGGGACACCTGCGTTACAGCACCACCGGGCGCTCGGGCATAAACTACGTACACCCGTTCATGCGTCGTAACAACTGGTCTTCGCGAAACATGCTGCTGTGCGGTAATTTCAACATGACCAACGTCGACGAGATATTCGATTCAATCGTCGCCACCGGGCAGCACCCGCGACTTTATGCCGACACGTTCATCCTGCTTGAACAACTCGGTCATGCACTTGACCGGGAAAACGAGCGTCTCTTCAGCGAGCACACGGAAGCCGGTCTCAAGGCCCTTGACCTTTCCCACGCCATAGCACGCGACCTCAATGTCACCAATATCCTCAAACGCTGCGCACCCTCTTGGGACGGAGGATACGTGATATGCGGCATTGTCGGCAACGGCGACATGTGGGCGATGCGGGATCCGCATGGCATACGACCCGCTTTCTACTACAAGGATGACGAGATTGTGGTCGTAGCCAGCGAACGACCTGTGATACAGACCGCTTTCAATCTTCAGATCGACGAAGTCAAGGAACTTCTTCCCGGTCAGGCAATAATAGTGGACAGAGACGGCTCCGTGCGTATCGACGGCATTCTCCCCGAAGGGGATAACGCGCGTTGCAGCTTCGAGAGGATATATTTCTCCAGAGGTTCCGACCGCGACATTTACCGCGAGCGCAAGACTCTGGGAAGCAACCTTGTGAATCAGGTTCTGAAAGCCATTTCCGACGATATCGACAACACGGTGTTCTCATTTATCCCGAACACGGCGGAAGTCGCTTTCTACGGACTGGTGGAGGGTGTGGAAGACAGACTTATAAAAAACAAGATCCACGACATCCAGCGGTTGTCAAAGACAGGGAACCTTACGGATGAAAACATAGCCAACGTGCTCAAACGCAGAGTGCGCCGCGAAAAGGTGGCGATCAAGGATATCAAACTGCGTACATTCATAGCCGAAGGCTCTACGCGCAACGACCTCGCCACTCACGTCTACGACATCACCTACGGCTCGATCCGCCCGGGTGACAACCTCGTTGTCATAGACGACAGCATAGTGCGCGGAACAACTCTGAAACAGTCGATAATAAGGATTCTCGACAGACTGAATCCCCGCAAGATGGTGATTGTCTCCAGTTCGCCGCAGGTGCGGTTCCCTGACTGCTACGGCATCGACATGTCGCGCATGGGCGAGTTCATAGCCTTCAAGGCTGCAATGGCATTGCTTGAGGAAAGAGGCATGCGATATGTGATCGACAGCGTGTATCATCGTTGCAAGGAGCAGGACGACCTCCCGAAAGAGGAAGTGGTGAATTATGTCAGAGAGATATACGCCCCCTTCACCGATGAAGAGGTGGCGGCGAAAATCGCCGAACTTCTCACCCCGGAAGGCACTCGCGCGGAAATCGAGATAGTATTCCAGTCGGTGGAGGCGATGCACAAGGCGATACCTGACCACCCCGGAGACTGGTACTTCACCGGCAACTACCCCACTCCCGGCGGCAACCGCCTTGTAAACAAAGCCTTTATCAACTACTACGAAGGCCGCACCTCCGCCCGCGACTGACCGACTCTGTTTAAACAATTTCTTAGAAACAACACCTACTGACTGTTTCACACGAAAAAATTTTTTATTATATTTGTATTCTGCAAGCCATCTCAAGTTGCATTTGGCTTGCAGAATACAAAATTTCACAACAACGGTCATGACAGAAAATCAGAAAGAGGCTATCCTCAATAGCGGGAAAGAATATTTCAGAAAGATTATAATTCCTAACCATCTGAAGAATCTCGACAATCTTCAACTCAGGAAATTCAATATCAATCCTTTCCTTGTGAATTATCTGGCAGCGTTCTTGTGTGGAAACACAAATCCGGAATCGCTCGCCAAGGCTCTTGTATATCCACGTATTCTTGCCACAAGTCTGAGCACAAGCTTTGGTCAGAACATACAGACTTTTATCTCAAGCCTTGAAGAAGTGACCGGATGCGCTTCCGGAATTGAAGGCATAGACATCGAATTCATTGATGCAATTGACAATAGACGCAAATATTGCCAGTGCAAGGCAGGACCGCAGACAATCAACAAAGATGACATTGCCACAATACTGGGACATTTCAAGTATCTCATGAATAAATCAAGACTCGACAAGATGCACCTTCAGTTCGATGACCTTATTGTAGGGGTTTTATATGGAGAAAAAACCGATTTGTCAGCAAACTATAAAGTCATCGATGCCCACTATCCCGTTTTATGCGGTGCGGATTTTTGGGAGCACCTGACTGGAGACAACAAGTTTTATTACAAATTATCAAAGGCTTTCGGACAAGTAGTCGAAGAAGATAAAATCGACGGAAGTGTTCTTATTGAAAAGAAGATTAAAGAAATCGCAGCAGAAATAACCGAAAAGGGAGGATTATGACTTTTATCTCTGAAAACAATCTCGCTGCCCTGCTCGGCACCTCATCCGCAACAATAAAAGGTTGGGCGGGCAAAGGAAAATATAAATCATTTAAAACTCCCCTCGGAATATCAGGTTTCGAAATGGAAGACCTGAGAGATATCGAGGATGTGGCTGAAATGCTTGACAGCCGATGGTCAGATGAATTTACTACACGACCGGTGCGGGTATTCAATTCAATAGAACTCTTTGCCGGAGGTGGAGGCATGGCATTGGGAATGGAAAAAGCAGGGTTCAGACATGTGTTGCTTAATGAATTTGACAAATCGGCATGCAATACACTCAGAGTGAACCGTCCGGAATGGAACATAATTGAAGGCGATGTACGCCATATCGACTTCACTCCATTGCGTGGAAAAATAGATTTTCTTTCAGGCGGTTTCCCTTGTCAGGCGTTTTCTTACGCAGGAAAACAGGGAGGTTTTAATGACATCCGGGGCACTATGTTTTTTGAATTGGCAAGAGCCGTAAAAGAAATACAGCCAAAAGTTTTCATGGGTGAAAATGTAAAGGGACTAGTTTCTCACGACAATGGCCGCACATTCAAGACTATCTGCAACATAATATACGAATTGGGGTATACTTTGATTCCTCCGAGAGTATTGAAAGCAATCAAATATCAGGTTCCTCAGAAAAGGGAGCGCATCATACTTATTGCCGTAAGAAATGACCTGGCACCTATCGCCAGATTTGAATGGCCGTCTCCTTTCAGCCGCATAATGACCCTTAAGGATGCCTTTTACAAAAGCGAAATATACGATACTGATGTACCAGAATCGAACGGTGCATCATATCCATTAAAGAAACAAAAGGTTCTTGAACTTGTGCCGCCGGGCGGAGACTGGAGAGATCTTCCGGATGATGTTGCCAGAGACTACATGGGCGGAAGCTGGTATCTGGGAGGCGGAAAAACTGGAATGGCAAGAAGACTTTCCCTTGAAGAGCCATCTCTGACCCTGACATGCTCTCCCTGTCAAAAGCAAACGGAAAGATGCCATCCCTTATTTACAAGACCCTTGAGCATAAGAGAATACGCAAGAATTCAGACATTCCCTGACAATTGGATGTTTAAAGGCACATTAAGTGATCAATATAAACAAATCGGCAACGCTGTACCTGTAAATCTTGCATGGGCCGTAGGCAGAGCCATAATAAGGATGCTTAATGAAATGGAAAAGATGAATCCTTCCGCGACATCAGAGTGTTCCGAAGAAGTCCTGTCAATCCTGAATGCACAGAAAAAACTTGTAGTTGTAAAAGACTTAAGAACCGGGACATCTACAATACAATCACGTCACAGACAACCCAGCCTGTTCGATTAGTCTGATATTTTGCAACATACATGAATATCGTGAAAAACAGACAAATTCTAAATATTGCAAATTCCATGAATTTGGATTAACTTTGCATTTTGTAAGTAAATAATAAAACCACAACCCAATAATTATTCCGGTTAATGGATAAGAATACGCTTAACGGTCTGCTTATGATGCTTGCCGTTTTCCTGATTTTCATGTGGCTGCAGCCCAAACACACTGACAGCGACAGCAACACCGAGTCTGAAAGAACATCGCAGGGCACCCCGGTGGCTGCTCTCGCCGACTCACTTAGTCCCACTGAACACGAATGGCTCGTGAAAAACATCGTTGACAACGGTGTTCCGGAAACCCTTTCCGACTCAACCCGCGCATACCGTCTCACACAGGGTCCGGTTAACCTTACTCTCGCAGGTGATTCAATCTGGGGAACAGTGGAGGTCGACGGCGACAAGCTCGCCTGGGGTGACATAACCCGAGGCGACATAAAGAAAGTGGGCATTGACCGCCAACGCAAGGCGATTGCAGCTGTAAAGGCTATGTCCGAATCGCTGGGACGCTACGGCAAGTTCTCAAAATTCCTCGGTAGTTCCGATTCAAAGGTGCTTCTGGAAAATGATGTGCTTAAGCTTGAGCTTAGCGCGAAATCAGGTTCGATAACCCGCGCTGAACTGAAGAAATATGACACCGAATATTCTTCTGACGAGACTGAGAAAAGAAAAGAGAAAGTTGTCATTTTCGAAGGCGACCGCAACCGGTTCAACTTCCAGCTGCCGCTGCCCCAGCCGGTGGAGACCGCCGACCTCTGTTTCACCCCCAGACAGCTCAACGACTCCACTGTGCTTATGGCTCTTGACATGGGCGACGGCGCATACTGGGGAATGGAATATACCTTGCCCAAAGGCGAAAGTTATGTTGTCCGCCTGAGAATAGTACAGAACGCCATGGCGGACATAGTGCAGAGCAATGCACGCAACCTCGGTCTTGACTGGCAGCAGGATCTTCACCGTCAGGAGAAAGGAAAAATGTTTGAGGAAAGAAACTCCGGCATATATTATAAATTCGCCGGCGGATCCGTGGAACACCTCTCCGAATCGAAGAACGACAGCGAGGAACGCCAGTCGAAAGTGCGCTGGATCGCTTTCAAGAATCAGTTCTTCTCTACTGTAATGATAGCTGACCGCCCTTTCAACACCGCGGATTTTTCATCTGAGATAATCAAAGGTCAGGACTATCTCAAAAGCATGACTGCCGCAGCAGTGGTCAACGATTATGACTGGAACAGCGGCAACCCGGTGAATTTCCACCTTTTCATCGGTCCGAACCTCTATCCCCTCCTTTCGCATCTCGACAAAGAGGTGGAAGCGGGCGAGGACCTCAAGATGACAAAGCTCATTCCTCTCGGCTGGAGCCTTTTCCGCTGGATCAACACCGGCGTCATCATACCGGTGTTCACATTCCTCGGCAAATTCATCTCCAATTACGGGATCATCATCCTTCTGCTCACAATCTTCATCAAGCTTGTGCTTTTCCCGCTCACCTACAAGAGCTACAAGAGCCAGGCGAAGATGCGTGTGCTCGCACCGGACATAAAGGCGATCAACGACAAGTATCCCGGCGCTGAGAACGCCATGATACGCCAGCAGAAAACCATGGCTCTCTATTCCAAAGCCGGAGCAAGTCCGATGTCGGGATGCCTGCCGATGCTTCTCCAGATGCCGATTCTCTTCGCCATGTTCAGCTTCTTCCCGAGCTGCATCGAGCTTCGCGGACAGAGCTTCCTCTGGGCGCATGACCTTTCGGCTCCCGACGCGATTATCTCCTGGAGCGGAAACATACCTTTCATCACAGAATATTTCGGAAACCACATCTCCCTGTTCTGCCTTCTGATGACTGCCACCAACATCATATACACATACATCAACATGCAGAACCAGCCGAGCACAATGCCGGGCATGAAATGGATGATGTATCTGATGCCGCTCTTCTTCCTTGTATTCTTCAACAACTATGCGGCAGGACTCTCTTATTATTACTTCCTGTCTCTTCTTATCACCATTATCCAGACCTACGCTTTCCGCTACATAATCAAAGAGGAAGACGTAAGAAAGGCAATGGCGGAGGCTTCAAAGAAACCGCGTAAGAAATCCGGCTTCATGGCTCGCCTTGAAGAGATGCAGCGTCAGCAGCAGGCAATGCTCCGCGAGCAGCAGAAACAACAGCAGCGCGGCGGTAAAAGATGATATGACAAAGTGAGACAAATACGGATATTCCGCATATTTCTGGCGATACTTTTCTTTGTCGCCACTGTTGCCTACCTTTTCATCGGGCCGGAGGTGCATCCTATGGGGGTTTTGTCAAAAAAGGCGCAGATAATTCTGTCCGCCGGCACAACCGCCATAGGCGCTATTCTGACATGGCTTGTTATCACTTTCATTTTCGGACGGATATATTGCTCGACCGTATGCCCAATAGGCACTCTGTCTGACTTATTCATAAGGATACGCCGCAGAATACCGGCACTCGACAAGAAATTCAGTTACCGCAAACAGACAAGACTGCCGATACATATTCTGATGATATACGCAATATGCCTTCTGGCAGGAGCGGTGGCGGTGCCCTATATAATAGAACCGTGGAATATCATGCGAAACATCGCCTCGGCGATCAACCCTTCGGCGATTGAGGCAACCTGGATAAATCTCGGGCTGGGAATCGGAACAGGCATAACAGCCGGAATAGTGTCATTCGTAATGATTGCTGCATATTCACTGCTGCGCGGACGAGAGTTCTGCACACACATCTGCCCGCTCGGCACTGCGATGGGGCTTCTTTACGAACACAATATATACCACATTGAAATAGACCGGGACAAATGCGTGTATTGCGGTAAATGCGAAGAAAACTGCAAGTCTTCCTGCATAAAGACTGTAAGTGCCTACGTTGACAACTCGCGGTGCATACGCTGTTTCGACTGTCTTGCCGTATGCCCTGAGGAGGCAATCAGATTCCAGCCGAACAGAAACCGTCCGGCAACTCCCCTTTTCCGCAAAAGCAAACAGCCACAACCATGATCATCAGCCAAAGACAACATAAAAAGAAAACACCATGACACCATATCTCAACCTTCTCAGACACATTCTCGAAAACGGTCATGTCAAAGAAGACAGAACCGGCACAGGAACCATATCCACATTCGGATACCAGATGCGTTTCGACCTCAGCAAGGGTTTTCCTTTGCTGACAACGAAGAAAGTGCATCTTAAAAGCATCATTTATGAACTGCTGTGGTTCCTGAAGGGTGACACAAACGTGCGCTATCTGCAGGAACATGGTGTCAGAATCTGGAATGAATGGGCGGATCCTGACGGCGAACTCGGACACATATACGGATATCAGTGGCGTTCCTGGCGTGACTATGAGGGCGGATTCATCGACCAGATTTCAGAAGCAGTCAAAGATATCAAAGAGAACCCCGACTCCCGGCGTATTATCGTAAGCGCATGGAATGTGGCAGATCTGAAAAACATGAACCTCCCCCCCTGCCATGCTTTCTTCCAGTTTTACGTAAGCGAGGGGAAACTTTCACTGCAGTTGTATCAGCGCAGTGCCGACTGTTTTCTCGGGGTGCCATTCAATATTGCAAGCTACGCGTTGTTATGCATGATGATGGCTCAGGTTTGCGGACTTGAACCCGGAGAATTCATACACACTCTCGGAGACGCGCATATCTACACCAACCACCTTGACCAGGTCAGGGAACAGCTGAGCCGCACCCCTCGTGAACTGCCACGTATGTCGATAAACCCTGATATAAAGGATATATTCGGCTTCTGCTACGACGATTTCTCTCTTGAAGGATATGATCCCCACCCGGCAATCAAAGGGCAGGTTTCTGTGTGATATCTGATGATTGGCGGATACGTATCCTTGCATCTATTATAATACCGGAATGTCTGACCCCCGGATGATTGATCATATCTACAAGCAGCTCAGCTGCCCTACGCCCCATTTCTTCCAACGGAGCTTCGACAGACGTCATCGACGGATAGACCATTTCCGAAAGCATGGAACCGGTAAACGCCGCCACTGAAACATCATCGGGAACTTTCACACCGCGCTCCATCAGCCGGTTCATCACTCCAATGGCAACTATTTCGTTAATGGCGAAAACCGCATCAAAATCCACTCCGCTGTCAATCAGACGGTCTGCCACTTCTCGACCTGACAACATGTCGACTCCCGCCGACAACTGCAATTCCGCGATTACCGGAATACCGAACTTATTCATGACATCGACATATGCTTTGTCGAGATCTCTCACCTCTCCGCTCAAAGATGGACCTTTGACATTGACTATGCGTCTGCGTCCTGAGCAGACAAGGTGATCCACAAGAAAGAACCCCTTGTCATAACTGTTGACACAAACCACAGGAGCGTCAAGTCCGTCAAGCGAACTGCGCAGAAACACCATCGGAAGTCCCTTGTCATTCAATTCTTTAAACAACCCGCTATTGTCCGCATTGTTGCAATGGGCAACAATCAGACCGTCAAAAAAAGAACTTTTGACCATGTTGAGATAATCTCTTTCTATTGACGGATCGTTATCGGCATCGCATGTAACCACATAAATGCCATGCTCACGCATCACGCGGTTTATGCCTTTGATAATTCTGGCTGCATACGGAGAAACCATCTGGTCAACCAACACTCCTACCGTATGGCTTCTGCCGGTTCGAAGATTGGCTGCTATAACATTTCTGGCATAACCCAGCTCACGTGCAGCCGCAAAAATCTTCTCTTTCGTTTCCTTGCGGATATTTTTGTCATCGGCAAGCGCTCTCGACACAGTGGAAACCGAAAGGCACAAATGACTGGCAATATCTTTGATCGTTACGCGTTTCATATGATTAGTGATAATAAAATGCTATTTCAAGACAGTGTCTGGATTTAAATCTCATTCACATGAAGAGGAATTTACAAGGGAATCTCACAAGCTGAAGAAAAGGCATAGCGGACTATGCGACAGATGAGACCCGGTGAGATTCACCGGAAAAACCATTCATGAGTATGAAAAGAATTGACTCCAAAGTATCTTACATATGATTCAGGTTAAATTTTCTCTGCAATGAGTATCAATGACAGAAAACAACGAATCCCATCCTGCCCCATTCAAATCATTACTTGGCAAAGATAATACAAAAAATATACTTCTGCAACTGAATTGCATATTATTTTCTACAAATTTCTAAAATTTTCTGAATTACATTTTACCTGTGTCACTAAAAATCTATATTTTATAACGATTGCAGATTTTTAAATCGTTATAAAACGCTTTTTTCAAAAAAATCGATACAATATTTGGCATATGTATAAAATTGTTATTATTTTTGCATCGAAACGTTAATTTATTTCGCTTCAGAATCATAATAATGGATAATTAGGTGTAAATAAAATTAGGGAACTGATAAATCAGTTTATTAAAGCGCAACGGACGGGGATGTCGTGAGACACCCCCGTCCATTTTATATGAATACGCTTCTTTATATGAATATGCTTCATGAATGCGGATTCCGATGCAAAATTAGATATTGAGCTCGTCTTGACTTATTTTTTTCTAAGAGTGTGTTTAAAAATAAACGTGAAATTTGAGGCGGCTCACTTCCGGAGGCATACCGACTCCGGAAGTGTGGAAGACACCCGATTCTGTTCTGACATAATATCCTCCCAATATTGCTTTAATTCTTCCCATTTGACAACGGCACCCTTGCCGGGAAGCGGACACACATTGCACCCGTTAAGCCTGACCGACGCATATATCCCACCACTCGGCGATTTCAAAAGAATCATGGCAAGATTGGCACCAAGCGGTGTTATCTCCTGAACCTGCCATCTGTCGGCAAGTGTCTCGAAATCATCAGTCATCACATAGCATCCCGGAAGACGCATAAGTGAGAAAAGAGGGAGAAGAGTCTCGGCATGTCCAAAATATCCGTGCGCCTTGATTTCGCCGGAGGATGACAAAGCAGAATCCGCGTCAGATATGATCTGCCGCAGCAACGGTTCAGTCGCCCTTCCTGCAAGACCTGACAAAGGATTGATATTGTTTCTCAGATAGTGGAGCACATTGGATGCAAGCCAGCACGACCTGTATTCCCGTTCCGACATAAATTCAGTCGTGACAGCCGGGAGTCCCGAGGCGAGATTAGCCTGCAGAAGACCATACATACTCATGGCAAGATGTCGCATACGTTGTGCGTCTTTCTCATAACCGGCTTTGAACAGCCGCCTTGCAGGAGCATCGGACACATGGCTTTCGAGATATTTTTCATATAAAGGTTTCCAGACACCATGGTCACGATAAGACGCATATGCGGTGTCCGCCACAAAACAACGCAGCAATGAATCGTTCTGCCTTCCGGATGAGGCATACAGTTCAAGTCTTGAGTTGGGAATCTCAAGTGCATGCAGAAACTGATACATCGTCATTATTACTCGCGGAACATATGTCGATTTCGATTCCATTCTGCCTTTTTTGAAAAGACCCGGCAACATGGCAGCCATATCCGCACCAAGACGTGCCTCCTCGTTTACTCCCACTTCCGACAGCAGCCCCCATCTACCGTCGGTACGGGCAGAAATCCTGCGCATCATGTCAAGAAAACGCTCACCATCGGCAGTCAGCATGCCTTCACTTTCAGCCTTATGCAAAGCATCTGAAATCTCCTTGATTTTTTTCGGAGAAGAGAGATAACGGGCTCCATGACGTGCCGTATAACTGAGATATACAGGGCGAAGCGAATCCTGCCAGGCAACAGTGGTTTCCGTTTTAGAAAAATCATATGGCATCATCGACCCGCTCCAGACATCACTTTGCCGACTGTAATCAGACGCAAGAGCCGATGACACACACATCACGGCTATTGCCGTCAATATGAACGTAATTCTCTTTTTCATCTTAGAAATTTTGTTTTGCCGATTTTTTATTAATTTTGCAGTTTGAAACAAAATTCTCCTCTTTTTATAACAGGTGCCAGTTTTTTGACACTTGATCAAAACCACTCCTATATTATAACAACATTCTAATAAAAAATTTTTTCGCATGACACTTATCGACGGAAAAAAGACGGCAGCCGAGATCAAACAGGAGATAGCAGCCGAAGTAGCGCGGATGACGGCAGACGGGAAACGTGCCCCTCATCTCGCGGCAATTCTCGTAGGTCACGACGGTGGATCTGAGACTTATGTCGCCAACAAGGTGAAAGCCTGTGGAGAATGCGGTTTCACAAGCAGTCTTATCCGTTTCGAGGAGGATGTGACAGAAGAAAGGCTTGTCGAGGAAATAACCCGCCTTAACGATGATCAATCCGTAGACGGGTTCATTGTCCAGCTTCCCCTTCCCCGTCATATCGATGAGCAAAACATAATCCGAGCAATCGACCCTTCAAAAGATGTTGACGGATTCCACCCGATCAACGTAGGCAGAATGTCTATCGGTCTTCCCGGATTTGTATCCGCCACTCCGGCAGGAATCATGCAGCTCCTGAAAAGATACGGAGTGGAGACCAAAGGGAAACACGCTGTGGTGCTCGGACGAAGCAACATTGTCGGAAAACCGATGGCGACACTCCTAATGCAGAAATCCAACCCCGGAAACTGCACCGTCACCGTGTGTCATTCAGCCACACCGAACATCAAGGAAATATGTCTGAATGCCGATATAATAGTGGCGGCACTCGGACAACCGGGATTCGTCACAGCCGATATGGTCAAACCTGGTGCCACGATTATTGATGTAGGCACAACCCGCGTAGAGGATGCCTCGCGAAAAAGCGGCTGGAGACTCCGTGGAGACGTGGATTTTGAGAATGTTGCTGAAAAATGCGAGTTTATAACACCTGTGCCCGGTGGTGTGGGTCCTATGACAATATGCTCGCTGATGATCAACACTCTCCAGGCATGCAAGGACAATCCCTATAAATAATAAAAAATCCCTTACGGTTGTTATAGAGTGTAGAAAACGTCTGATAACCGACACCTGAAAACTGCAGAAATGAAAAATCTTGTGATAGTCGAGTCGCCGGCAAAAGCGAAGACAATAGAAAAATTTTTAGGCAAAGACTTCAAGGTGATGTCAAGCTACGGCCACATCCGCGATCTCAAGAAAAAGGGTATGAGCGTGGAGGTCGACTCGGATTTCTCTCCACTTTATGAGATTCCGGCAGAGAAAAAAGAGCTTGTAAAGCAATTGAAAGCAGCTGCAAAAGATGCAGATACCGTATGGCTCGCTTCCGATGAAGACCGGGAGGGTGAGGCAATCGCATGGCATCTTTATGAAGTGCTCGGTCTGAAACCCGACAACACCCGGCGCATCGTATTTCACGAAATTACTAAACCGGCTATCATACACGCCATCGAGAATCCGAGAACAATAGATATCGACAGGGTGAATGCGCAACAGGCGCGCAGGGTGCTCGACAGGATTGTCGGTTTTGAACTGAGTCCGATTCTCTGGAAAAAAATCAAACCGGCGCTGTCGGCGGGACGCGTGCAGAGTGTAGCGGTAAGACTTATCTGCGAACGTGAAAAAGAAGTGGAGGCGTTCAATCCCGAACCTTTCTTCAGAATCAACGCCCAGTTTTCAGGAAACTCGGGTGAACCGTTCAAGGCGGAGCTGAAGCGTCGTATGGCAACCGAAGATGAGGCACGTGTTTTTCTCGAACACTGCGCGTCAGCCTCTTTCTCTGTCGCGGACTTGAGCGTAAAACCGGTAAAACGCGCTCCGGCACCACCATTTACAACCTCCACCCTGCAGCAGGAAGCCGGGAAAAGACTCGGATTTTCCGTAAACACTACGATGCGTATCGCCCAGAAACTATATGAAGACGGACGCATCACATACATGCGTACAGACTCTACAAACCTGTCGGAGCTGGCAATCAAGGACATATCTTCGGCAATAACAAAGGAATACGGTTCTGACTTCGTAAAGGTGCGCCATTACCACACCAGTTCCAAAGGCGCACAGGAAGCGCATGAGGCAATCAGACCCACATATGTCTCAAACACATCAATTCCGGGAACATCGCAGGAGCAGAGACTTTACGAACTTATCTGGAAACGAGCGGTCGCCTCACAGATGAGCGATGCACTTCTTGAGAAAACAAATGTGGAAATCGCTGTCAGCGGTTCAGCGGATGGTTTCAAGGCGGAAGGCGAGGTTGTGAAGTTCGAGGGTTTCATGAAAGCCTGGCGCATTGATGCTGAATCGGCTTCGTTTACACGCCTGCCGGCTCTTTCGGAAGGTGAAGTCCTGAAGGCGGGTGAGATTACCGCCACCCAACGGTTCACACTACCTCCGGCACGATTCACCGAGGCTACACTGGTCAAAAAGATGGAAGACCTCGGAATAGGTCGTCCATCCACGTATGCACCTACAATCTCCACAATACAGAGCCGGGACTATATCCGTCACGGAGAGAAGGAAGGTGTGCCGAGACCTTACGATGTGCTCTCTCTGTCAGAAGGTTCCATAAAAAAAGAGACTTTATCGGAAAATACAGGCAGCGAAAAAGGGAAGCTTGTGCCGACGGATGTCGGAATGGTTGTCAATGAGTTTCTGACAAGCTATTTCCCTGATATTCTTGACTACAACTTCACAGCACGCGTGGAGGAAAAATTCGATGAAATTGCGGAAGGAAAACTGGGCTGGAAAAACGAGATGGCGTATTTCTACACTACATTCCACCCCTCGATCGAGAAAGTAAATTCGATGAGACTCGAACACAAGGTAGGTGAACGCGTACTCGGCACCGACCCGGCAACCGGCAAACAGGTATCAGTCAAAATCGGACGCTTCGGACCTGTGGTGCAGATCGGCGATGCCTCTGACGACGAAAAACCTCAGTTTGCAAGCCTTCTTGAAGGTCAAAGCATTCAGGACATTACACTCGAAGAAGCATTGAGACTTTTTGAGCTGCCACGCAAGGTTGGCACATTCGAAGGGAAGGAGATAACAGCCGCAATCGGTCGCTTCGGACCATACATCCACTACGAGAAAATGTTTGTGTCCATTCCCAAAGATCTTGCGCCGCAGACTATAACCATAGAGGAAGCTGTGGCTTTGATTCAGGCTAAAAAAGAAGAGGAAGCAAACAGGCTTATAAAGGATTTTCCGGAAATGCCCGGACTGGAGGTGCTGAACGGCAGATTCGGACCATACATCGCATATAAGAAAGAAGGCGCCAGAAAAGCGGTGAACTATAAGATCCCGAAAGGTATCGAACCCGCATCTCTGTCGCTTGAGGAGGTGAAAGAGATTATGGAGAAACAGGACGCGGCTCCGGCAAAGAAACCTCGCGCACGCAAGAAATAAGATGTGCCGTCCCCGTTCCTCCATTCCAATCGTCAGAGGAAGTCCGATAAGATATATCTAAACCTAAGTAACAGCGGATTTGTTAATTATATTGACAAATCCGCTGTTACTATGTCTGAATGCAAAAACACACATCCTGAAAAAAACAAAAGGCGTTTCCGTGACCGGCCGGTTCTCACCCGTGCGGCAATCACACTTGCCTGGATAGCGGGAACTGTCGTTTTTCTCGCAGGCATCGCCCTGACTGCCGTCACAATATGGCTTACGCCCGAAAGGCTGACCGGAATTATCAATACAGAAGCAAGCAAACGCATTGACGCCGACATCACAGCACATAACGTCCGCTATACCCTGTGGTCTTCTTTTCCACGACTTTGCATAGACATTGATTCTATAAAGATTGTAAGCCGCACTCTCTACGGCATACCATCGGAATTGCGTTCGGACATCCCGCGGAATGCAGACTTTCTTGCCTCGACAGGGAAACTGCACGGAGGCATAAACATTCTGAGACTGTTGAAAAAAGACATATCGGTAAGCGACATTTCGATTGACTCTTTGAGATTGAATCTTGTCACAGTATCTGATTCCTTATCAAATTTCGACATCTTCCGCCGCTTTGACAATTCCGGGGAGATACCCTACTTTTCAGCAGACAGCGCAAAACTGACATCACCCGCAAAAATAACAATATACAATCATCCATCGAAATCGCGGATAGTCACACAGTTGTCGCAGTCATCAGCAGTCAGGCGGAAGACTCCGGCAGATTCATACACTCTCTCGGTCAAGGGGGATGTAATGGTATCAGACAACTTGAAAGAATTGCTTGACAAGACTCCGTTCGACTTAACCGGGCAACTTGATCTCGCATTCCATCCTTTGCGTGTGAGTCTGAAGAATTACGACATCTCTGTTGCTGGATATCAGGGATGCGTGAATCTTGACATGCTTGCAGAAAAAAGACTTAGACTCGACAGATTCTCTGCAGCATTCAAGGGAATAGACCCCGCCGACATCCTGAGTCACGTCAGAATAATTCCCGAGTCGGGAACAGAGGCAGTCCTGAGGCTTATCCCGTCAATAGATCTTGCCGTCTCCCTGAAGCATCCGTATTCATTTGATTCTCCCGGGCTTCCTGACATAAAGGCAAATGTGGAAATTCCCGAAGGCGACATAAACATTCCAGACAGAAACAACCGCACGCTGACCTTGCGGCATTCTGAAATCCGCGCCGAAATATCAACCGGTGACAACATGCGTCGACCGGCATATGCCCGGATTATGCCATTCGACATCTACGGTGAAGACTTAGACCTCTCGCTGCAGGCATTCGCCACAGACATACTGACTGACCCCGATATTCGCATAGCCGTAAAAGGTTATGCAGAAAGCAAAAGACTGTCCATGACTTTCCCGCAGCTGAGACCATACGGAATGACCGGAAAAATTGAAAGTGACGCGATTATATCTTTCAGATTGTCTGACAAAGGACGCGACATACTGAAAAACCTTAAAATCAACGGTGACATTAACTTGAACAACTTCGGCTTGCAAGCCGGCGCATACGGACTCGAAGCATACGCATCAGACCTCGACCTGAATTTCGGAGGCGAGATGCCGGAAATAACAGCACAAACGATTCAGAACGGCATATTCGACTTTAACGCGAATGCAGATATGTTTCATCTGCATTCCAATGGATATGATCTCGACATCTCCTCAGCCGAGATGTCGGGAAAACTTAAAGAATCAGAAAAAAACTCTTTTACCGACATTTCCTCAGCAGCCCCTTTCGAAATAAAGGCTAAAGCGGCATCAGCCGCACTCTCTGGAAAACGTGACACTGTGAAAATGACAATGGGGGGGCTTGTCCTCAAAGGCTCCATAAAGGCAAAACCGGGCAAAGGCATGGCGGAGAGTTTCGGAGCCATGGTGAAAAGCGCAGATATAAATGCGAATATAGGCAGCGCTAAAATCACTGCAAAAGACTGTTCCGCCAGTATTTCGGCATCATTGATGAACAAACGTATGACCACGCCGCGCTACACAAAAGCTGCAGCGTGGACAGCCGACAGCCGAAGTCTTAAAATGGCAGGACACACCGATGAGTTCCTTTCCGTCAGATTACCGGAAAAGGCTGTCGATTTTATCCGACAATGGAAATCACATATCGGTCTCAAGATAGGAAGCGGAACTATTCTTACACCCGCATTGCCGCTACATAACGGATTCGCTGACCTTGACTTAGAGGCATCGTTCGATTCAGTAAAACTCAACAGCCTGAAATTCAATTCCCAAGACACAAGACTTTCAGCAAAAGGGGAACTGTCGAACCTGCGGCAATTCCTGACATCCGGAACTGTAGCGCCTGTGAAGGGAGACATTACGGTAAACATAGACACCGTAAGGATAAACCAGCTGTGCGGCGCCTACAACCATGGTCTCAAACTGACGCATGGTCCCAAGGCATCTGTGCTGACTGTAATTCCCGATACCCTTACGCCATCCGATACTGTCGCCCTGCTTCTTCCACGGAATATTATCGCCGACATAAAAATCTCGGCAATGATGACGGAATACACAAATCTATATCTGCACAACCTTACAACCGGCATTTCACTGCGCAACGGGATACTTGACATTAGCGACCTTGGCGTAGACTCTGATTTCGGAACCTTGAACATGGATTTCAGATACGACACCTCTGATATACAGAGGCTGGCAATGAACCTTGACATGAACCTGTCGGATGTAAGGCTTGTGGAGTTTTTCCGCAATTTCCACACTCTGCTGCTGATGATGCCTCAGATGAAAAACCTCAGGGGCGATCTTTCTGCAAATGCCAAGGCAAGACTGTTTCTCTTCCCCGACATGTACCTGAACATGCCTTCATTGTGGGCAGACATATACGTGCGCGGCGACAACATGGTTCTGCATCAGGATTCGTTTATCCGTCATCTCACCAGAATGATGCTGATACACGGAACCGAAGATATCGCACTGTCGGATCTGAACATACACGCCTCGATCCACGACAATCTGATGGAAGTCTATCCTTTCGACATAGACTTCGACCGCTACAGACTATCGTTCGGCGGACTCAACAACTTCGACGGAGACATGTATTATCATCTCGGCATAGAAAATTCACCCATACCTTTCCCCTTCGGAATCAACATAAAAGGCAACTTATCTCATCCAGAGATAAGATTCGGAGGCGACTCATTCAACATCGACAAAGGAGAAGAAATAACCTCCTCGATAATGGAAGAGAAACGTCTGAATCTTCTGCTTGTGCTCAAACGTCTTGCAAGGGAAATGATTGAAAAGGCTGCTGAAGCCGATTCGACACCTGCATCAAAGTATGTGTTCAGATAAGAAGTATCCACAAAGGAAATTTTATCTACAATTTGTAAATTTAACTTCAAAAATTTACAAAAAATAACTAACTTTACATCCTGTTTAACCAACACTTGCTTTTTAAGAAATGACCCCTGAGATATATCACATCCCCGCGCTTCTCGAAGATTCCATCAATGGTTTGAATATCAAGCCTGACGGAATCTACGCCGATGTGACATTCGGCGGAGGAGGCCACTCCCGCGCCATTCTTGGAAAGCTTGGCGACAACGGACATCTTTTCGGATTCGACAGAGACTCGGACGCACTGAAAAACGCTCCGGATGACCCACGATTTACATTTGTACATTCAAACTTCCGGCACATCACAAATTTCATGCGATACCATGGGGTCAGGAGCCTTGACGGCATACTCGCAGACCTCGGTGTCTCGTTCCACCATTTCGATGATGCCCGAAGAGGTTTCTCCTTCCGCTCCGATGCTCCTCTTGACATGCGCATGAACAGGAATGCGGAACTTACCGCCGCTGTCATCGCAGAGTCATATACCGCATCTCAGCTTGAAGGTCTATTCCGCGCCTACACCGACCTGAAGCGTCCGCGCGCCGTTGCAGAATCAATCATAAAAGCAAGGGCGTCAGAACCGATCGACACCACCTTCCGACTTGCCGACGCAGTGAGACCTGTTCTGAATCCTAAATCAGAGAAAAAAGAACTCGCACAGGTGTTTCAGGCTTTCAGAATAGAAGTCAACGGTGAAATGGAGGCTCTCAAAAGGTTTCTGAACGCCACGGCAAAAGTGATTTGTCCCGGAGGCAGACTTGCTGTAATAACTTACCATTCGATAGAAGACCGTATGGTAAAGAACTTCATGAAGACCGGGAATATAGAAGGGAAAGAGGAGAAAGATTTCTTCGGACGCACCTCCTCTCCATGGAAGCAGATCACCCGATCCCCGATTGTTCCTTCGGAAGAAGAAATAGAGCGCAACCCCAGGTCAAGATCCGCAAAATTACGTATCGCAGAATTGATCACACCGGAAAACAGAAACAGATAATGGCAGAAAAAAGCAAAAACAAGCAAAAAAGAGGCTGGATGAGCGAACTCCGCTACGGTCGTTCTTTATCCATCGACTTTTTCAAAGCAAACGCATGGCTTATGCTACTTTTTGTTGTTGCCATTCTCGCTCTGATCGGACTCAGATACAAGACAAAGACTAAAATGGCAGAGATAAAGCAGCTCACAGTGGAGCTGCAGCGTGCAGAAAGCCATAAACTTCAAGAGAAATCTCTCTATATGTCGCTTATCCGCGAATCAGAGATGGTGAAAATGGTTCGAGAAAAAAATCTGAACCTCGAATTTCAGGAACAACCTCCTTTCGAACTAACAGACGATGAAACAAAATAACAAAAAACACATATTGTTCCGATACGGACTTATAAGTCTGTTTTTCATATTCTTCGGCATATTGGTGATGATCATGCTCTTCAAAACCACTGTGATCGAGGCGGGGGCGTGGAATGACCGTGCCCGCAGGGAACTTTCCCGCATAGACACCATAATGCCTGAACGAGGGAACATACTGGCAGACAACGGAAACATTCTTGCATGCAATCTGAAAGTATACGATATTAAAATTGACCTCCGCCACAACAAGGTCAAGGATCTGCGTGCCATTCCATGGGCAAAGGTGGACTCTCTGGCAGACTCGCTCGACGTGTATTATCCACGCGTCAGAAACCTTCACGTCCATCCCGACACACTCGCGAAGTATTCATGGAAGACAAGACTTCACCGCGAACTGGAGAAGGACCCCGACAAACGTCCACGTGCGCTGCGCATCGCAAGAAACAAGACACTTGAGGATTTCGAGAAAATCAAGAAATTCCCTTTCATGAAGGATTTCAAGGGTAAGGGATTCCGCAATCCTGTCTATAAGGAAGAAAAAAACATTCGGATGTACCCTTACGGCAGAATGGCTTACCGCAGCATAGGACGCGTGAACGAAAACGCCGCGACTCGTCAGATTCACGGATATTCCGGACTTGAAAAAGACCTTGACAGTCTTCTCTACGGTCGTCCTGGACTCGCCAAAAAAGTTGCCCTCACCAATGGAATAACAAACTGGGTGGCAACTCCGGCTGTAAGGGGATACGACATACGGACAACAATAGACATCGACCTGCAGGACATGCTGGAAGAAGAGCTTAACAACATTTGTGCCGGTGCCAACGCCGAATGGGGCACGGCGATACTGATGGAAGTCAAGACGGGAGAGATTAAAGCAATCTCGAATATCGAGCTTCTTGAAGACGGCACCTACGGAGAGGCTCTGAACCGGGCGGTTCTGCCTTTTGAACCGGGATCGGTGATGAAACCTATTTCTCTGATGATAGCCTTCGAAGACGGTCTGGTGAAACATGTCACGGATCAGGTAAGCTGCGCCCCCTTCCAGCGTACAAGCGACCCACACGGCTCCGGAATGAAAACCATGAAACAGGTTATCGAGCAGTCTTCGAATCCGGGAATCGCAAGGGTGATATTCAGGGGCTATGAGAAAGACCCTGCAAGATTCCATGACCGACTTGCCGAACTTGGATTTTTCGAACCGATACGTTCCGGCATCGCCGGTGAGTGCACACCGCGAATACGCAAGTTGCTTCCCAAAGATTCCAAAGGCAACAACATAACCATTAAGGCGAGGCATCTTGACCTCGCACGTCAGGCATACGGCTACAATACGGAACTCCCGCCGCTCTTCACTCTGGCGGTCTACAATGCCATAGCGAACGGAGGCCGCTACGTGCGTCCGCATCTTATGAAAGGGCTGGTTGATGAAGACGGAAACGATTCCATAATCCCGATCCAGTATATACGCGACCGAATTTGTTCGGAAGAGACGGCGCGCAAGGTGCGCGAATGCATCGCGGAAGTGGTATGGGGTGAACACGGCACAGCCCGCGCCGTACGCGATGACCGCGTAAAGGTTGCAGGAAAGACCGGAACTGCCTATCCCGTCGAGAATGGTGTCTACAACAAAGCCAAAAGACGTTATGCATTCGCCGGATTCTTCCCTTATGAGAATCCTCAGTACAGTTGCATCGCCCTTGTGCTCGGACCGAGCGGGACATCTGCAAACCGCACATCCGGACAGGTAGTCAAGAATATGGCGGTGAAGATGTATTCCCGCGGACGTCTCAACAATTCATCGACTTATACGGCAGAGGCAAAAGGGCACAAACCGATAGTGGTGGGATCTGAAAAATGCGATAACGACATGCTCGCCTCCTCTATCGGAGCCAAAGGCATGAAACACTATAAGACGGCAAAAGTCCATCCCGAAGGCGCGGTGCCGGACGTCAAAGGGTTCGATGCCCCTACAGCTGTCAAGATTCTTGAAGAACGGGGCATAAATGTAAGACTTTCCGGCGCAGGATACGTCGTGGCGCAGTCAATACCGGCAGGAACCGGAATCCGACCAAACCAGACTATAACACTTCATCTCAGAATATAATTACGTAAATATATGTCAATCAAACTATCTCATCTTCTCGAAGGAATAAAGACGCTCGAAGTCATAGGCGATATAGACAAAAATATCGTTGACCTCAGAAGCGATTCACGAAAGGCTGTCAAAGACGGCATGTTTGTCGCGGTGCGCGGCGTGACAACCGACGGTCATAAATACATACCGGTAGTTGCGAGCACCCATGTCGGCGCGATAGTGTGCGAACAACTGCCTTCTACCCTTGAAAAAGGAATAACATATATCCGTGTGGCTGATTCTTCCGAAGCATTGGGGCAGCTTGCTTCAAACTGGTTCGGACACCCGTCTGACAAACTGAAACTGGTCGGTGTCACTGGAACAAACGGAAAGACGACCACTGCCACCCTGCTTTACGAAATGGCTAAATTCGAAGGCTACAAGGCTGGTCTGATTTCAACTGTTTGCAATTATATCCAGGATCGTGTCGTACCTGCGACACACACCACACCTGACCCGCTGACTCTCAATGAGCTGCTTGCCGAGATGGTTGAGGAGGGATGCGACTATGCATTCATGGAGGTGTCGTCACATGCAGCACATCAGCACCGCATCGCCGGTCTGAGATTCACCGGCGCGATATTCTCCAACCTGACAAGGGACCATCTTGACTATCACGGCACCGTTGAAAACTATATGAATGCCAAGAAAATGTTCTTCGACATGCTTCCCGCAGATGCCTTCGCTCTCGTGAACATTGATGACAAATGCGGCAGATACATGGTCCAGAACACTAAGGCAAAGACATATACATATTCCCTGCGCAGCGATGCGGATTTCAAATGCCGGGTTCTCGAGACGCGCCTTGACGGAACTTTGCTATCTCTGAACGGTAAAGATGTCGAAGTGGCGTTTACCGGCAAATTCAACGCATATAATCTTACGGCAGTTTACGCCGCCTCCGTTCTCATAGGATGGAAACCGGAGGAAGTCATGATCAACATGAGCAGGCTTGTGCCTGTGTCAGGACGCTTCCAGACAATACAGTCGCCCGAAGGCGTGACTGCCATTGTGGATTATGCCCACACTCCCGATGCCCTTGTGAATGTTCTTGACACGATACGTGAGATAATCGGCGCGGGAGCGGAAATCACCACAGTTGTGGGCGCGGGAGGCAACCGTGACCATGGCAAACGCCCCATCATGGCTCACGAGGCGGCTGTCAGATCCGATCTCCTTATTCTGACTTCCGACAATCCGCGCGACGAAGAGCCGGAAGCTATAATCGAAGACATGAAAGCCGGTCTTGACAATGACGAGATGAGACGCACACTCTGCATCACCGACCGCAGGGAGGCTATACGCACGGCTATGAGAATTACCAAACCGGGAAGCGTGGTGCTTGTTGCTGGGAAAGGTCATGAGACATACCAGGAAGTGAAAGGCATCCGTAACCATTTTGATGACCGCGAAGAAATTAAAGCTACATTCTGAATATGATTTACGCATTGCTCGGACTCCTCAAAGAATGGGATTTACCAGGACATAACCTGCTCGGCTATATATCATTCCGCGCCGGAATATCCTTTGCCATGTCTCTTGTCATCGCTCTTGCGTTCGGACACAAGGTAATCGAGCGGCTGCAGCGTATGCAGGTGGGCGAGGTAGTAAGAAACCTCGGTCTCGAAGGACAGATGAAGAAAACCGGCACTCCTACCATGGGAGGAATAATCATCATAATGTCCATTCTCATTCCATGCCTGCTGTTGGGAAACCTGTCGAACATATACATGATACTGATGCTTGTGGCAACAGTGTGGATGGGAACGATCGGTTTCCTTGACGATTACCGCAAGCTTAAATATCATAATAAAGACGGACTTAAAGGGAAATATAAGGTAACGGGGCAGGTAGGTCTCGGTCTTCTCGTAGGAATCACGATGTGGCTCTCGCCAAGCATTGTGATGAGCGAGAATTTCGAGGTGCAGCGCGACGGTTCTTCTGAAACGGAAATCGTTGTCTCGACAGACCAGATAAAATCGCCTCAGACTACAATACCTTTCGTAAAAAACAACAACTTCAACTACGAATGGCTGACCTCATGGGTACCCGACAAGGAAGCGGCAAAGACCCTTGGATGGCTTACGTTCGTACTCGTGGTTGTGATTGTGGTAGCAGCTGTAAGCAACGGAGCCAACCTTACCGACGGACTCGACGGTCTTTGCGCCGGAACATCGGCGATAATAGGTATCGCGTTACTTATCATGGGATATCTCGGAAGCAACGTCATTTATTCAAGCTACCTGAATATAATGTACATCCCCGGGTCCGAGGAACTGGTGGTCTACGCCGCAGCATTCATAGGCGCCCTGGTAGGGTTCCTTTGGTATAATGCATTCCCGGCTCAGGTATTCATGGGCGATACTGGTAGTCTCACACTGGGAGGCATTCTTGCGGTGTTCGCTATTCTCATACGCAAGGAGCTTCTGATTCCGGTGCTCTGTCTCGTATTCTTTCTTGAGGATGTATCCGTCATGTTGCAGGTCGGTTACTTTAAATATACAAAAAAGAAATATGGCGAAGGGCGCAGGATATTCAAGATGACTCCTCTGCACCATCACTTTCAGAAACCACTTGAAGCAGGAAGCAATGTGCTTTGGAAACATCCGGTGAATCCTATTCCCGAATCCAAGATTGTGGTGAGATTCTGGATTGTCGGCATACTGCTTGCCGCTCTTACGTTCGTGACTTTGAAAATACGCTGATTAACATTATTTTTTAACTTCTTATATGAAAAAACTGGTTGTGCTCGGAGGTGGGGAAAGCGGAGTCGGAGCCGCCATTCTCGGTAAAGACAAGGGGATGGATGTATTCCTCAGTGACATGGGCGCCCTTAAAGATGAATACCGCGAGACTCTGGTCCGCGAAAATATAGAATTTGAAGAAGGAAGACATTCGGAAGAAAGAATACTTGATGCCGACATTGTTGTCAAAAGCCCTGGTATCCCTCCATATGCCCCGATGGTCAGAAAGATTACGGACAAGAACATTCCCGTTCTGTCGGAAATAGAATTCGCCGGAAGATTCACAGACGCGAAGATGGTCTGCATCACCGGATCCAACGGAAAGACCACCACTACCCTTCTGACATATCATATACTCCGGAAAGCGGGACTGAATGTAGGTCTTGCGGGGAATGTCGGCAAAAGCCTCGCTCTGCAGGTGGCACGGGATCCTCATGACGTATATGTCATAGAACTTTCAAGTTTTCAGCTTGAGAACATGTATGATTTCAAAGCGGACATCGCCGTGATGATGAATATAACTCCGGATCATCTCGACAGATATGACCATAAGATGGAGAATTACGTCAATGCCAAGTTCAGAATCCTACAGAACCAGACACATGACGACTATTTCATATATTGGCAGGATGACCCGGTCGTAAAGGAACAGATACGTCAGATTCAGATTGAAGCGATGCAGATGCCTTTCAGCGAGTTTGAGGAGGAAGGCAGCCACGCTTTCGTGAAAGACGGAGTGGTTAAATTTGTCACTCCCGGAGAAGTATGGGAGATTCCCCGCGACAAACTGTCACTGACCGGACTGCACAATCTTTACAACTCGATGGCAGCAGGACTCTCGGCTTCTCTGTTCGACATAAAGAAAGACGAGATAAGGTCTGCGCTTGAAGACTTTGAAGCAGTGGAGCACAGGCTTGAATACGTAGCTACCGTAAATGGTGTCAGATATGTCAACGATTCCAAGGCTACAAACGTGAATTCCACATGGTATGCTCTTGAAAGCATGACAACATCCACAGTCCTCATTCTCGGCGGCAAAGATAAAGGAAACGATTATTCCGAAATCGAGGAACTCGTAAAAGAGAAAGTGAAGGCTATCGTCTGTATGGGGAAAGACAACGAAAAACTTCTCGACTTCTTCAACGGCAAAGTCCCTGTGATTCTTGACACTCATTCCATGGAGGATGCCGTGAAGGCTTGTGCCGATCTGGCTGAAGAGGGAGACACAGTGCTTCTTTCTCCTTGCTGCGCAAGCTTCGACTTATTCTCAAGCTATGAAGACAGAGGGCATCAATTCAAAGAGTGCGTGAAAGCGATGAATCAAAAAAACTGAATTCAAGAATTGAAAAATGGCTAATCAAGATATAATTCCCGGGCTTGATATAAGAGAGACCGTCGATGGTCGTCCTTCAGCTAAAAGCCCGAACCGCAGCGCGGCGGTGCCGGCGGTCAAACGCTCCCGCCCCGACCCCTATATCTGGGGAATCTACATTATGTTCCTTCTGATAAGCGTGGTCGAACTTTTCAGCGCGTCAAGCACCGAAGTGTCTGCTTCGAACGTATACAGTCCGTTGATACGTCACAGTATCTTCCTCGCGCTTGGTCTCGGAGTTGTGCTGTGGCTGCAGAACACCCACTACATTCTGATGCGCAGATTCGCATGGATATTTGCCATTCTGTCACTCGGGCTGCTTGTGATGTCGACTGTGGCGGGTGTGGAAATCAACGGCGCACAACGCGCGATACGCGTTGCCGGAATGACAATACAGCCGGCAGAGATCGTTAAACTTTCCGTTGTTCTCCTGCTCGCATCGATTCTTTCGAAAAACCAGACACCCGGAGGTGTGACGAACAGAGGTATCATAACTTCCGCAATCGTGGTGGTCGTTTTCGCGATATTCCTTTACAAGGATGGTCTGACCAATACCATTCTGCTTATGGGTGTCAGCATAAGCATGTTTCTCATCGGCGGCATACAATGGCAGAAATTCTGGATGACTCTTGCCATATACGGATTATGCGCAGGTTCTCTGATGATGATAAAGCACGCAAACAAGAAAATTTCCACCGATGATTTCGACAAGGTAACGATAGAGGCGACCTCCGGCAGCGGGCGGGGAACCGAAGTATCAGGCGGCAGAGAGGAGACCCGTGGCAACAGAATCTCACGATGGCTCGAAGGGGTTCATCCGGAAGATCCCATCGATGATATGAACCGACAGGTGATCTTCTCCAAATTCGCCCAGGCGAACGGAGGTCTGATGGGTCAGGGACCGGGCAATTCACGCGAGAGCGCACGTCTGCCTCTTGCATTCTCCGATTACATATATTCCATCATAGTCGAAGACACCGGATTTGTCGGTGGCTCGCTGCTGCTGATTCTGTTCCTCCTTCTTGTGGCACGTGCCGGACGCATCGCTTACAAATGCTCCCGGGCTTTCCCTGCGTTCCTTATCATGGGATGCGCCGTGATGATTGTGTTCCAGGCCCTTGTACACATGGCGATTGTAACAGGACTCTTTCCCGTATCAGGTCAACCGTTGCCATTCATATCCAAGGGAGGAACTTCGGTACTGGTCATGTCGGCGGCAATAGGCATGATGCTTTCGGTAAGCCGTTTCGCCGTAACCACAGGAAATAAAAAAGACATACGCGCGGAACTTAAGGAATTGCCCGAAGACATGCAGGCAGCCAACTTCAGCGACTACCAGAACAAACAATAATTTCCCATTATCCATATGAAGAAAAAAATACTCATCAGCGGAGGAGGAACTGGTGGACACATCTTTCCTGCGCTTTCTATTGCAAACGCCCTGAAAAGGCGCATTGACGCAGAAATACTTTTTGTAGGTGCCGACAACCGCATGGAAATGGAAAAAGTCCCTGCAGCCGGTTATAAAATAATCGGACTTCCCGTGGCAGGTTTCAACCGCAAAAATATTTTCAAGAACATCAGCGTTCTACGCAAATTGTTCAAAAGTGTCAGACTCGCGAGAAATATCATCCGTGATTTCAAACCGGACATAGCCATCGGTGTCGGAGGGTATGCATCGGGACCCACTCTTAAAGCCGCTCAGCGTGCCGGCGTTCCGACCCTTGTCCAGGAACAGAATTCCTATGCGGGAGTGACCAATAAACTCCTCGCCGCTAAAGCACGGAAGATATGTGTGGCATATGAGGGAATGGAGAAATTTTTTCCTGCCGAGAAGATTGTAATAACCGGCAATCCGGTGAGAAAGAATCTCTGCGACAATACCGGGGATCGGGCACACGCAAGAGCGTCTTTCGGTCTTGACACTGAAAAAACGACTGTGCTTGTGGTTGGAGGAAGCCTTGGCGCACGCACGCTTAACGAAAGCATGGAGATGGGAATCAGAAAACTTCTTGAAAGCGGTCTGCAGATTATCTGGCAGACTGGTAAATTTTTCGGAAACAGGGCGCAACTTGCCGCCAAAGGACTTTCAGGAGCAGTAGTTACTGAATTCATCTCTGACATGGGGAATGCTTACGCTGCTGCGAACCTTGTTGTGTCAAGAGCGGGAGCGGGATCAATAAGTGAATTGCAGATCCTCGGCAAACCTTGTATTCTGGTGCCGTCTCCCAATGTTGCCGAAGACCACCAGACCAAAAACGCGCTCGCCCTTGTTGACAAAAACGCTGCAATAATGGTAACGGACGCGGATGCCGGCGAAACACTTGCCGACACTGTTATTTCTCTCGCCGCCGACAAAAAGAAACTTGAAGCAATGAGCCGAAATATCGCGGCAATGGCAATGCGCGACAGTGACGAGGCTATAGTGGACGAGATACTCAAAATTATTGACAAATGATCTGTTCAAACATATACTTTGTAGGTGCCGGAGGAATCGGGATGGCGAATCTCGTGAGATACTACCTTCGCCACGGTTATAAGGTCGCGGGGTATGACCGTACCCCTTCCGCATTGACCTGTGAACTTGAAAAAGAGGGGGCTTGCCTTTCTTTCAACGACTCTGCAGATGAAATTCCGGAAGATTTCCGTAATCCGGAAACCACGCTGGTAGTGTATACACCTGCGGTCCCGGAATCAAACAATATCCTTACGTTCTTCAGAAGCAACGGGTTCGAAGTGATAAAACGCGCCGCGCTTCTCGGCAAGATTACCGCTGATACGGATGCCATCTGTGTCGCGGGCTCACACGGAAAAACCACGACATCATCGATGATCGCCAACATCCTCCGCAACTCCGATGCGGGATGCACAGCCTTTCTGGGGGGAATACTCAGAAACACGGGGAGCAATCTTGTCCTGAACGAAAAGTCTCCGCTGTCGGTCATCGAGGCAGACGAATACGACCGGTCTTTCCACCACCTTCACCCATATATAGCAATTGTCACCTCCACAGACCCTGATCATCTTGACATTTACGGAGACGAAGACCATTATCTCGAGGCATTTTCTATTTTCACGTCCCTTGTCAGACCGGGTGGAACCCTCATCACACATACCGGTCTTAAATACAAACCGGATGTAAGGGATGGAGTGCGGGTGCAGACATACAGCGGAGGAGAGGAAGGAGACTGGCATGCCGAAAACATCGTTTTCGGAGACGGACGTCTGACATTCACTCTTGTCGGTCCGGAGGGTCTGAAAATAGAAGACATACGCCTTGGCGTGCCTGTTGAAATCAACATTGAAAATGCAGTTGCGGCAGCAGCAGCATCAATAACGGCAGGTGCTTCAGAACATGATGTAAGGGAGGGACTTGCCACATTCCTCGGTGCCAAAAGAAGATTCGAGATATGGCTCGACGGAACGGCTCACAAAGACGCGCCTGTGCTTATCGATGATTATGCGCACAGTCCCAATGAAGTACTGAACTCGATACGCTCGGTAAGAAAACTATTACCCGGCAGGGAACTGACAGTCATATTCCAGCCGCATCTTTATACCCGCACACGCGATTTCGCACCACAGTTTGCAGAAGCCCTTTCTGAAGCCGACCGCGTGATTATGCCGGAGATATACCCGGCAAGAGAACTGCCGATACCGGGAATCGATACCGCCATCATTCTTGATAAGGTAAAATCGTCTAAAAAAATATATTGCGAGCGAAAAGATTTGTTGAATCTGATAAAAAATAGTAATTTTGAAATTCTTATGACACTGGGGGCTGCCGATATAGACAGGCTGCTTCCGGAGATTCGTGATATATTGTCGCAAAGATGACCAACACCGTTCTGAAATGGCTGCTGCTTGTCCTGCTTACAGGATATACCGCCTGGGTGACCGTATGGGCAAACCGGGAGGCTCGCCGCCATGAATGCACGGGAATCACTGTCAATGTACTCGGATCCGAAAACCCAAATATTCTCGAACGCACAAGAAGCGGTATCGAGACGGAACTTGCCAGGTATCCTGAACAGATAACCGGCATCCCGGTTAATAATGTAAACACCGAAAAGATTGAAAGATATCTTTCTTCACTCTCCAATTTCGAGAGTGTGCACTGCATGATCAACTCCGAAAACCATCTCCTTGTCGAGGCAAGACCGCTTGAACCGGTGATGAGGGTTTTCAACGGAGGGAAATCATATTATATAAACCGGGAAGGGAAAAAGATCGATGCAAAGGCTGAATTCTTCACCGATGTGCCGGTGGTCTGCGGCAACTTCACCTCTTCATTTACGCCTAAGGATGTGCTTCCGCTGGTAAAATATATCGACAGTGATCCGAAGCTCGCGAATCTTACAGGAATGATAGTTGCCCGCGACAGCCGCAACCTGATTCTCGTGCCGAGAATCAAGGGACATGTGGTGAATTTCGGAGACACAACGCGCATGAAAGAGAAAAGCCACAATCTTTTCCTTTTCTACCGCAAGGTGATGCCGCACAAGGGATGGATGGAATATGACACCGTGTCTGTGAAATTCAGAGACCAGATAGTGGCAACAAGGAGAGACAAGAAAAAACTGCAGCATAGCGAAGACTATATGGATGATTTCGATATGGAGGAGCACACCCTCCCCGACATCTCCGACCAGCCGCAGAAAAACGAAAACTGAAAAAACGAACAAACAGGCAATGACCGAAGATAGATATGTCGCTGCTATTGAGATAAGCAGCTCGAAGATTGTGGCTGTCGTGGGCAAAATTCGCCCTGACGGTCAGCTCTGCATCATAGCTTCCGAACAGGAGAAAGGGGTGGAAAGCGTGCGCTACGGGGTTATCCGGAATCCAGAAGAGACATCCATGAGAATATCGCGGATATTAAGTCTGCTGGAACGCAAACCTGCTGTGGCGCCAAGACGGATAACCGGTCTGTTCGTGGGATTGTCAGGATTGTCGCTCCGGTCCATACCAACCCGCGTTTCAATCAATCTTCCTGACGACACGGAAATTACCGATGACATTCTCTCACGTCTTCTACAGCAGGCAAGATCCACTGCAATCGACTCCTCGCTTGAGGTTATGGATGCAGTTCCTCGGTCATATACTGTAGGACGGCTTGAAACCACATCTCCCAAAGGTGCCGTGGGAGACAGCATAAGTGCGGAATATGACCTTGTCGTATGCCGCCCTGAAATCAAGCACCTCCTCATACGCACCGTGCAGGACAAGCTCGGCAAATCGATAAAAGGGATAGTTGTAACCGCACTTGCCTCGGGACAACTGATTTTAACAGCGGAGGAGAAAAGACTTGGATGCATGCTTGTGGATATGGGTGGAGAGACGACTACTGTCACAATCTATAAAAACGGGCATCTTTTATATTTCGCCACTCTCCCGCTTGGAGGCCGCAACATCACCCGCGACCTCACATCCCTCAATATCCTTGAGGAGCGGGCGGAGGAGATAAAGATAACTTCCGGAAACGCAATTCCGAGAGAAACAGTCTCCACCCTTAATTACAACGGCATACGCGATGCGGATGTGTCTAACATAATAGTGGCGCGTTCGGAAGAGATAGTGGTAAATATACTGAAACAGATTCAATATGCCGAACTGAAAGACAGCGACCTTCCCGGAGGCATTGTTGTGACAGGAGGAGCCTCGAAGCTCAACGGAATGCTCGATCTCCTGTCCAACAAGAGCAGTCTTAATGTCAGAAGAGGCACGCTGCCGCAATATATCATCCTTGAAGACACGAAAATAAGTTCAGGCGAGATAATCGATGTGGCGAGTGTGCTCTATGCCGGAGCCACAGGCAATGAAGCGGAATGTCTTGAACGTCCCGCACAGGAAAGAGTGCCTGTGACAGGCGATGCCAACACAGAGTCCGAACCGGATGAGGAGACAAGAAAACCGAATCAACCCCAAGGCGGAGGAATTGGAGGCAGAATAATCGAATGGGTATCCACCATATTCGGCGGCGACAAAGAAGATGATTCGGCTCCACTTGACTGACATGAAACCTTATTCCATTTAATGAAGCGAAAACGATTAGCAGATTAAATTCAGATGAATACCGATATAATGACTCCCGACTTCCACGATCTTACGGATGAATCAGGATTCGTAAAAGACGCAAACGATGCCATCATAAAAGTCATTGGCGTAGGCGGCGGCGGCAGCAATGCTGTCAATTACATGTACGCCCAGAAAATTCCCCACGTGAACTTTGTGGTATGCAACACGGATGCACAGCATCTTGAAAAATCTCCAGTTCCCAATAAACTGCTCATAGGAGAGGCAATAACAAACGGACTCGGAGCCGGGAACGTCCCTGAAGTCGGAAGACAATGCGCCGAAGCATCTACCGACAAGATCCGTGAGCTTTTTGATGACAAGACCGAAATGGTCTTTATCACAGCGGGAATGGGAGGAGGAACCGGAACAGGCGCCGCTCCGGTTGTGGCGGAGATCGCCAAAGAAGCTGGAATGCTGACCATCGGTATAGTTACGGTTCCCTTCTTCTTCGAAGGGGAGAAAAAGATCCTGAAGGCAATCGAGGGTGCAAAAGAGATGAAGAAACATGTCGATGCCCTTCTTGTCATCAATAACGAAAATCTTATTGATCTATATAAGGATCTGAATTTCTTCAATGCTTTCGGCAAAGCCGACGACACACTTGCCAACGCGGCACGAAGCATTTCCGAAATCATCTCCGAACCGTGTTATGTCAATGTCGATTTCCAGGATGTGAAAACGACACTGAAAGGTGCCGGCACTGCGATAATATCGACAGCTGAGGGGGAGGGTGAGCACAGGATATCGGATGCGATCAACAAGGCACTTCATTCACCGCTTCTCAAGACACACGACATTTATTCGTCAAAACGCATCCTGTTCAAGTTTGTCTGCTGGAAGGACTCCCCCAACCCGCTCAAAACCCAGGAGATGTCGGAAATATATCAATTCACCTCGCAGCTTCCACCCACAATCGATGTGAAATGGGGTATCGGGGATAATCCGGAGATGGGCGACAAGGTCAAGATTACCGTCCTTGCATCTGGATTCGACATGACTTTGAAAGAAGCGGGAGACAGTCCTGTGAAGAAAGACGATGACGAAGGCATTATCTTTCATGCTAATGACAAGCAACCTACCGGAGAGGAAGCACTCAAGGAAAAAATAAAGCAGAAGGAAGCTCAGGATACAATGAGCACGATATACGGTTCTGAAAAGATCAAGGAACATTACAGAGCTTCGGACGAAACCCGTTACGTAGTTCTGAAACCCTCACAGTTCGATGATCTCGATGTGATTTCAATGCTTGAGAGCCACAAGGCATTCAACCGCTCACCTGCTTTCAAAGAGGAACTGAACAAGATCGGGCAACCGGACAAAACGCCCCGACAACCGGAATCCAGCGAGCAAGACCGAGGTGCCACTCCAATTACATTTTAATAAAAACTCCCAAGGAAACATAATATGACTGAACAAAAATTTCAGATGGTCGCAAAGACATTTCAAGGTTTGGAAGATGTCTTGCGTGACGAATTGATATCTCTCGGCGCGGAAAACGTTGAGATGGGACGCAGAATGGTCAGCTTCGAGGGTGATCTCGAGACTATGTATCGCGCCAACTTGTGTTGCCGCACCGCTCTGCGCATCCTCAAGCCTATTGAAAAATTCACAGCTTCGGATCCTGACGAGCTTTATGATATTGTCCGCGACATAGAGTGGGAGAAATACATGACACCTCAGACCACATTCTCCATCGATTCCACTGTCAACAGCGATGAGTTCTCTCATTCGAAATATGTCACATACCGCGTAAAAGACGGCATAGTCGACCACTTCCGTGACAAATACGGCGAAAGACCATCGATACGTGTAGCGGGTGCCGACCTTATGCTCAATGTGCATATCTTTGAAGACCGTATCACAATCTCGCTTGACTCAAGCGGCGAGCCGCTCTCAAAAAGAGGTTACAGGGTTGAACAGACAGCCGCGCCCATTAATGAGGTTCTTGCCGCAGGAATCATAATGAAGACCGGATGGAGAGGAGAAAGCAATTTCGTTGACCCTATGTGCGGTTCAGGAACTTTCCTTATTGAGGCGGCCCTGATTGCTGCCAACATAAATCCGGGAATATTCCGGCAGCAGTTCGCATTTGAGAAATGGCATGATTTCGACAAAGAACTTTTCGAGGAGATATACAACGATGACAGCGCGGAAAAGGAATTTGCCTGCAAGATATATGGAGGCGACATGGATGCGGAAGCCGTGGCTATTGCCCGCAAGAATGTGCGCGAGGCAAAGGTGGACGATATGGTGGAAATCACATGTCGCCAGATGAGCGAATGGACCGAAAATCCCGAACCCGGCATCATTGTGATGAATCCGCCTTATGGCGAACGACTTAAACCGGATGATCTCACTGCCCTTTACAAAGGTATCGGCACCGCTCTCAAAAAGAATTTCTCAGGATGGAACGCCTGGATTATCGGTCCGGACAAAGAAGAATTCGGCAATATCGGTCTAAAACCAACCATCAAGATACCGCTTCTCAACGGAAGCCTCGAATGCTCATTGCGCGAATATGTATTGTTTGACGGCAGATATGACTCCTTCCGTGCCGAAGGCGGTTCTCTGGGCAAACTCTCCGATGAGGAAGCCGAAGAACAGCGCCGTCCACGGAAAATGAAACATATATCGGACGATGACTGGAAAAAAGAGACTAAAAAATTCGGGCATAACGACCGTAAGCCGACAAAGGGTGGCGACCGTAAATTCTCGAAAGACCGCAAACCTTTTGATCGAGATAAAAGATTCTCTGACCACAAAGCCTTCGAAGAGAACAGCTTCGATGACAGGAAACCGATATTCGAGGCAAAAGACCGTTTCCATGGTGAACGTAAATTCGAGAAATCGGGAAACAAGCCGTTCGACCGTGACAGAAAACCGTTCGACCGTGACAGAAAACCCTATGAACGCAAACCGAGACCGGCTGTAGAGACAAGTGGAAAAGGTCCGAGCATTCCAGAGAGCGATACATACCGCTTTTCAGAATACAAACTGCGTTCACGTAGAAAACCCGCTGCGGAAACTGATGAATAATTATTAAACAGCTTCTAAAACCAAGTCTGGGATATGAGATCAGGAATGATAGGCAACAAAGGTCTTATGCTTGCGATAATGCTCGCCTGCGCCATGAGTGCGATCGAGTTCTTTATAGGCACGCCGCAAAGGCTGGAGGGTGAATTGGGAATATGTTTCCCATCACCGAACCTATGGACTATAAACCCGCTTGTTTCATGGATTGTAAACCTTGGACTGATTCTCATTCTCGGTCTGTCGCTGCATCTCTTCAATAAGACATACAATTTCATAAGCAGCAGCGACACTGTTTTACCAGCGGCATTTATATTCCTTTGCGGCTCAAACCCCTGGATTGACAGCGTGCTGACATCTTCAGTCATCCTTATGGGAGCCAACTTCGCATGTCTGCATTTCCTTTTCGGCTGTTACCGGTCGAACAAGAGCACCCAGCAGATGTTTATCGTAGGCTCGATTCTGGCTCTGGGATCTATGTTCCAATATGCGTTTGTTTTCTTCATCCCAGCTTATCTGATTATCGCGATGGTTCTTAAATGCATGAACATCAAGAGTCTGCTGGCATATATCATGGGGGTCGTTGCTCCGTACTGGATTGGAATCGGAATTGGACTTATTCCTTTGGATTCATTCTCCATGCCCACGTTCACCAATCTCTTTGACGGATTCGGAAGCAAACAGACAATATTCGTAGGCTTGCTCAATTGTGCGGTAACGATTATACTGAGCACAATGCTCGCCCTATACAATGCCGTGAAGCTCTATGCCGGCAACACCCGCAGACGACTGCTCAACAATTCGATAATCATTCTCGGCATAGCCTCCGCCATAAGCATTGTCTGTGATGTAGACAACATACAGGTATACATGGCAACAGTATATCTCGTTGCTGGTGTCCAGCTGGCGAACCTCTTTGCGCTTCGTCAGGTGCGACATACACATACCTTCATATTTTTCTTCGTGATGCTGTATATCGCATCATATGTATTGATGGAAACTGGATTTTATCTACCGGCATGAAACCAAAGATTCTGATAGACGACAACATACCATACATTGGGGGACGTCTTGAACCATTCGCAAGAGTGGAATACGTTGACCAGTTCGACTTCAACCCCGACAATGTGCGTGACGCAGACGCTCTGATAATACGTACACGCACGCGCTGCGACAGCTCGCTGCTCTCAGACAGTTCTGTAAGGATGATAGCAACAGCTACGATCGGCATGGATCAGATTGACATTCCGTGGTGTGAAAGAGCAGGAATCAAGGTTGCAAACTGTCCCGGATGCAATGCCCCTGCTGTTGCGCAATATGTCTGGTCCTCTCTCCTTAGAAAAGGATTCAATCCTGCCTCCGACACAATCGGCATAGCAGGTTGCGGAAACGTCGGCTCGATTGTGGCGCACTGGGGAAAACTTCTTGGCGCACGGGTTCTGATATGCGACCCTCCCAGACAGGAGGCAGGCATGCCGGGTGAGTATGTCTCTCTTGACACTCTGCTCGGAGAAAGCGATGCGGTCACTCTACACACTCCGCTTACAAAAACCGGCAGACATCCCTCTTTTCATCTGATCTCCGATCACGAAATAGAACGGATGAAACATGGCGCGATACTCATCAATGCGGCACGTGGCGCTGTTCTTGACACCGAGGCTGCGCTTCCCGCATTGCGTGCCGGTAAGATAACTGCTGTTATCGACACCTGGGAAGGAGAACCGGCAATAAACAGAGAACTTCTATCGCTTTCCGACATCGCGACTTTCCACATCGCCGGCTATTCCCGACAGGGAAAAGAGCGTGCAACGCGCATGGTTCTGGAAGAAATCGACAGATTTTTCGGTTTCGAGACCGACAAAAGCGGACTTGCTCCGGCTTATGTATTCCCCGAAAGAATCAATGTCGACGCCATTTTGCAATCATACGATCCTGCGTGCGACACGGATGCTCTGCGCGCCGATCCGGAAGCTTTTGACATTTTACGCCGGAATTACAATTACCGCGAGGAGACTCCGGAATCCTGACAAAATACCGTCTCGTCCTCTTAAATCCCTTTTTATGGCAAATTACAATAAAAGATATTATGTTGTATGGAAAGGACGCGTACCCGGCGTTTATGACAACCTTGACGATGCGATGGAACAGGTTGACAATTTTCCTGGCGCGATGTTCAAAAGCTATGACTCCCCGCAAGCGGCAGCCGAGGCATACAGACGTTCGGAAGTAAGAGAAGACAAAAAAGACCTTGGCAATATTCTTCTCAATTCCTCAAGAGCGAATATTCCGGCAAGCGGCAAACCTGATTACTTTTCTTTTCCGGAAATTGACCTGAACGGGTGGGCTGTAGACGCTTCATGTCTCGGAAACCCGGGCAGAATGGAATACAGAGGTATCGAACTGATGTCAGGGCGAGAACTTTTCCGCGTAGGACCTTTTGAGAAGTCCACCAACAATATCGGCGAGTTCCTCGCTATTGTCCATGCTCTGGCTTTGATGCAGCAGACGGGAGAAAGCCATACCATATACAGCGACTCCGTAACAGGCATGGCATGGGTAAGAAACCGCAAGATAAAGACACAGCTGACACGGGAACCGGCTAACGAAAAATGCTTCAAAATGATGGAACGGGCTCTGTCCTGGCTCAATACCCATCATTATTCAACCCGCATCCTGAAGTGGCAGACAGAACGATGGGGCGAGGTTCCGGCTGACTTCGGTCGCAAATAATCACGGTCCTGAACATAAACGGTGTCTGACAGGAATCCGTATTTTACGATGCACAATCCATACATATTATTAATCCATAACTTAACTGACATGAATCCATTAAAACTCACAGTCGCGGCAATGACACTGACCGCTGTGTCACAACTCACTTACGCTCAATCTGCTTTCAAATCTTCGCTTCCGGTGAAACCCGCCAAAGGGGTGACAGTATCAGGCACTGTCGAATGCGACGGACAACCGGTTGCAGGGATTAAGGTTTCCGACGGATACGAAGTGACAAAGACAGATAAGAATGGTGCATACTATCTGAAATCAAAGAAAAAGAATCCTCAGGTGTTCATCTCGGTCCCTTCCGGTTATGAGGCATGGAGAGATGACGCAATACCACAATACTGGGCAGATTTCACAGAGACACCGGCAACTCCGGAACGACTTGATTTCCGTCTGAAAAAACGTAATGATTCAAAACATGCCATATTAGTGATGACTGATCTGCATTTAGCCAACCAGCGAAACGATGTGGCGACTTTCTCTTCAGAATATATGGACAGAATCCGTAAAGAGGTCAAAGATCTTGAAGCGAAAGGTTATACAGTCTTTTCATTCCATCTCGGAGACGGTAGCTGGGACGAGTTCTGGTATGTCAATGATTTCCCTGTTTCGCGTCTGCGCGACACATTCAACCGCGTCTCATATCCGGTTCCTCTATACAACATCATGGGCAACCACGATAACAATGGAGGTGAGGTCTGGGAAGCTGACAAAGATATGGATCTGGAGGCAGCAAAACCTTTTATGAAGGCTTTCGGCCCGCGATATTTCTCTTTCGACGCTGGCGATGTGCACTATATATTTCTTGACAACATCATATACAGGAACGAATCCACGGAAAAGGAGAAGACAGAAGGGATTGCTGGGAAACGCAATTTTCTTGAAAGAATATCTCCCGAACAGTTCGACTGGTTGCGCAAGGATCTTTTCGATATTTCTCCAGAGACTCCGATAGTCATCGCCATGCACTGTCCTCTCGTGAAATATAAGGGAGTGACCGATGACGTGGAATACAGACTCGAAAAGGAGAGCGCGGAAACACTCCTTGACATTCTTGCCCCTTATAAGGAAATTCATACGCTGACCGGACACTCACACCGCCAGATGCTCACACGTATGCCTGAAAAGAACATTGTTGACCATAATATCACATCCGCGTCGGGTTCTACATGGTGGACATCGGCAATGGGCTGCAAGAGCATCGGCACAGACGGCATTCCTGGTGGTTACGAAGTATTCACCATTGACGGAAATGACTCGGCATCGAATTCCGTGAAACATATGAAAGACCGCACTCCTTCTCACGTTCGGAATTTGAGCGTTTTCGGTGAGAAATCAGCAACCATTGTGAAACCATTGCATCTTTAATTTTGAAATATGTCCGGGATATATTATATTTGTCAGATTTTTAATAAATTAATCTATTTCATGAAACTAAAACTCTCATCATTCGCATTAGCAGCATTGGCATCTTTCCCAGTTTTGGGAGCAAATGAAGCTACAGTCACACTCTTGCCTTCTGAAGAAAGCCCGATAATCGCTAAAGAAATCTACGGGCAATTCGCAGAACATCTCGGAACATGCATATACGGCGGTCTTTGGGTCGGCGAAAATTCACCGATACCGAATACAAACGGATACCGCACTGATGTATTGAACGCTCTTAAAGAACTTAAGATACCCGTGTTGCGCTGGCCGGGAGGATGTTTTGCCGATGAATACCACTGGATGGACGGCATCGGTCCCAAAGAGAATCGTCCGCGCATGGTAAACACCAACTGGGGAGGCACTGTCGAAGACAATTCTTTCGGCACTCACGATTTCTTCAACCTCTGCGAAATGCTCGGATGCGAGCCATATCTCAGCGGCAACGTTGGAAGCGGAACGGTTGAAGAACTCGCAAAATGGGTGGAATACATCACCGCAGAAGAGGGACCCATGGCAAACCTGCGCAGACAGAACGGACGCGAAAAGCCCTGGAAACTCAAATACCTCGGCGTCGGGAACGAAAGCTGGGGGTGCGGCGGCAATTTCCGCCCGGAATATTATGCGGACGTATATCGCCGCTATCAGACATATTGCCGCAACTTCAATGGCAACCGGCTATATAAGATAGCTTCAGGCGCCAGCGACTATGACTACAACTGGACGGAAGTTCTGATGAAGAATGCCCGCAACCATATGGATGGCATTTCGCTCCACTATTACACTGTGACAGGATGGTCCGGACGCAAAGGATCTGCCATCGACTTCGACAGCGAAGACTATTATTGGACGCTCGGCAAATGTCTCGAAGTAAAGGATGTTGTGAAACGTCATTGCGACATCATGGACAAATATGACCCCAAGAAGCGCATCGGACTGCTTGTTGACGAATGGGGAACATGGTGGGACGAAGAGCCGGGAACAAAATCCGGCCATCTATATCAGCAGAACACAATGCGCGACGCCATGGTCGCAGCTCTCAGTCTCAACACTTTCCACCGCTTCACAGACCGCGTGAGAATGACAAATATCGCGCAAATCGCAAACGTGCTGCAGTCTATGGTGCTCACAAAAGACGACAAGATGGTTCTTACTCCGACATACTATCTCTTCAAGATGTATGTGCCACATCAGGATGCAAAACTGCTTCCTCTCAACGTGGCGACTCCCATGATTCGCGCCCGCGATGGACGAATGGTGCCTGTGGTCGATGCCACAGCTTCCGTAAAAGACGGAAAGACAACCATATCACTCGTGAATACAGATCTGAATGAGACTGCTGAAATCACCATAGACCTCGCAGGGATATCAGCAAAGAACATAAACGGAGAGATACTGACCTCTGCTGGAATCAACGACTATAATGATTTCGGACATCCTGAGACCATTACTCTCAAGCCCTTTACAAAAGGGTGGAAACAATCACGGGGAAAGCTTACTGTAACTCTCCCCGCAAAAAGCATCGTGACTCTGACTCTCGGCTAAGAAACGGTTTAAATTTAGACTGTTTTTAGAAACATGCTCTAAAAACGCATTCCGTTCACATTTGCAGGAGGTCTCCCGGCTTCAAGCTCCTGCTTCATGAAGTCCATGTATGGAGCCACATGACGAAAATAGCGTTTATAGCCGGAACACAGGTAATTCAGACCGGGTTCTCCATCGGCTGTGAAGGCAAACCGGTTTTTAGGACACTCCCCGTTGCAGGCAAACAAGAACTCACAGTTCTTGCACTGCGCGGGGAGTTTCGCATATTTGTCCATGCCGAACTGCTGCTGACGCTCGCCATACATCATCTCCACAAGGGTGTGGGTTCTTATATTGCCGAGTTTGTATTCAGGAAATACAAAATGGTCACAACTGTATACATCTCCGTTATATTCCATTACCCCGGCATGTCCGCATGTACGCGCCATAGTGCACACACCCGGCTGTTGACCCACCCAGTTGGCAAGAGTGGCGTCAAAAAGCTGAATAAAGTATTTTCCCACGTCCTCCTTGACCCATTCATCGAAAAGAGTGACAAGAAACTCTCCCCACTGCTCCGGAGACACTGAAAAATCCGCAAGAGACACTTTTCCGTTATCCATCGGCGAGGCGAGATGCCGCCCGTCTTTATGAGGATAGAGTCGCTCCACAATCGGTGTGAACTGGATATAACGGCAGTCGATTTCTTTGAAAAAGTTATAGAAATCAAGTGGATAGTCTGCATTGAAATCATTAACCACCGCAAGAGCGTTCCATTCCACTCCGTGCTTGTTAAGCAAATTTATACCCTGCATCACCTTGCGGAATGAGGGTTGACCCATTTTGTTGCGGCGATATTCGTCGTGAAATTCCTGCGGACCGTCAATTGACACACCCACAAGCCAGCCGTTCTCACGGAAGAACTCACACCATTCGTCTGTGAGCAAAGTGCCATTGGTCTGTATGGAATTGTCTATCTGCACTCCACGGGCATAACGTTTCTGAAGTTCAACCACACGTTTATAGAACGACAGAGGGCGCATCAGAGCCTCCCCTCCGTGCCATGAAAAAAGAACCTGAGGCATTGTTTGCGACTCTATATAATCGCGGATAAAACGCTCAAGCAGGTCCTCGCTCATTGTGAAGCGTCCTGCCTTGTCTTCGTTTCTGTATAGATTAGCCTTCTCCAGATAATAACAATACCTGCAGCTCAGATTACACATTGAGCTGACAGGCTTTGTCATCACATACAGTGGCTTCGCAAAAGGAAGCTGCATCCCGTCCATTATTTCACTTCGGAATTTATTTCCGCATATGGAGCGTTGCAATCAAGACGCTGTTGATCTTCTCTGTTTTCAACCTCTTTTCTCAACTCTGCCTCAATATCCTTCACCGCTGCAGCATCAAGCACAGGATAGGACTCATATTCGGCACGGTCTTTCCAGTATACTTCGGTAACTTTCGGGGTATCGAAATAAGCAAGAGATTCTCCGGGGAAAAAACCTTCGAGATATTCACTTATATCTGCCTCGACAGAGGCAAGAGGGTTGGTATGGTGAAATGGGTCTACATTTGCTACATCTTCAAATTCCACACGATATTTGCGGGAATCGCCGAAGCTTACTATATAAAGTCTTTTCATCGCTTCCATAACAATCTGTTTTAAAGAGTTGTCTAAATGCGCGGAGACGCATTTGGCGTCTCCGCTTTCTACAATTTCGGGTTATATTATTTCAACGTTTTATTTATGGATAAGTTTGGATCAATCATTCCGTTTGGCATTCCATACAAGCGCGGTAAGTATCACCGACAGGAATGCCGATCCGATCCAGAACCAGTTTACCATCGAGAAGTCGTATACTTCCGTGCCGTTGACCACGGTCTTGTTTCCTTCGATAAGTATACCGTTCATCACATCCTGCAATCCGGCACCAAGATAACTGGCGATGCCTACAACCCCAAGTGCAGCACCCGCGGCTGCCTTGGGCGCGATATCCACTGCCATAAGACCGCCAAGGAAGCAGATCAGCACACCGATGCCGAGACCGAAGAGCACCATTGCCGTGACATCAAGCCAGAAATGCTCTCCAGGAACAAGGAGGAACAGACACAGCGCCAGTGTGTTCATAAGTCCCGATACGAGTGCCGGCACATTGCGTGAACCATTGAAAACCTTGTCGGAGATAAAACCTGACGCAACCGTACCTACGATTCCACATACAGAGCTTATGGAGATGATAAGGCTTGCATCAAGCGTGGAATACCCCTTCTGCGCCTCCAGATAGAACACTCCCCATGAGTTGACGGCATATCTGCTGATATACATAAACGCAGAACCGAGGGCAAGAATCCATATGGCGGGATTCTTGAGAACAGCCTTCTGCGCTTTATTGAAATCTTCCGTTTCGGCAGCTTTCGAAGATTCGGCAGTGGCGGTTTTCTGATTGAGCATGAACCCGAGACTTTGAGGTGTGTCTCGCATGAAAAGCAACAGCATTCCGAATCCGAGTATGCCTATTATTCCGGCGCCAATCATACCGGATCGCCATCCTGCCCAGCTTACGAGTGCGGCGACTGTAATAAAAGTCACTGCCTCTCCTATGTTGTGGCTCGCGCTCCATATTCCGTAATAGGTACCGCGGTCTTTGTTGTCATACCAGCGGTTGAGCGATACGACACCCGCAGGTGCACCCATTGACTGAAACCAGCCGTTGAGACCCCACAAAACAGCAAAAACTATGAACATGTTCGAGAACCCGAGCAGCAGATTCACTATGGCTGTCAGCAATAGTCCCGTTGCCATAAACCGACGTGCGTTGCAGCGGTCGGCAAGAAAACCGTTAGCCATCTTTCCCACAGCATAGACGAAAAAGAGACACGAACCTATGATACCGAGCTCAGTCTCCGTAAAAAGACCGTTTTCTACTATAGGCTTGCGCACTATGTTCATGCTCAGACGGCAGACATAATAAAGTGCATATCCGCATGTGGCTGATATAAACGTGGCAAGACGGATGCGGTAGAACCGCTCCTTGGGCGTAGTGCTGTCATAATTGGGAGATGAAATACTGTAGAAATCAATTACTCGCTGTAGCAGACTCCGCTTCCGTGTAGATGTATCTATTGTTTCCATAACTGTTTTTTTATTCGTGCAACTTACGTTTGCGGAGATATTCCAGCACCATTGCCGGTCTGTCCGTCTGTATTATATTGCAGCCGAGACGGTCAATCAGAAAACCATAACCATTGTTTATATCCTCCATGGCGGCATCATCATCATGCCCACCCGCCATAGTATCCCACAGACAGTTATACCAGATCAGAGCCTTACCCTTGAGTTCTTTTTTCAGCTTGAAAGGCAATTCATTCCTGTCAGTGGCATAGAGCAATTCGAACGCGCAGGGTTTCAACACTTTCAGGTGGTCGGCGATTTCTTTACGGGCGGTATCCTGACACGCTTTCATCTTCTCAGGCGTGACCTCCGGCAGAGGTTTGTCCTTGCCATCGAATTTCTGTCGGAAATCTTTCTGGTCATCAAGATGAACTATGGGCATATAAAGTATTTCATCAAGATATTCTCCATATTCATCCTTGACTTCTTTCGCTGATTTACGACCTTTCATGATGAGCTGACGTTCAGTTCCCGTCTTTTTGGCAATAGAATGCACAAGATCGAAATATCTGTCTGCCTTGTCAAGATTGAGCATCACACGACCCTTTGCAAGATTCAGCACCTCCTCAAGAGTAGGAACTTTATGACGCGTATAGATACTTACTCCATTTTTAAGGCGAAGTTTTTGTATGTCGGCATAATTTGTTTCAGAGATTTTACCCTTGCCGGTAGTGGTACGGTCAAGTTTTGCATCGTGCATGATGATCAACACGCTGTCTTTTGTCAACTGAAGATCCACTTCAACTATATCTACCCCCATTTCGATAGCACTGTTGATTGCCGGCAATGAATTCTCAGGCCAGTTACGCCAGTCAGCGCGATGGGAAGCTACAAAAACCTTGGAAGTGTCTCTCGACAAAAGTCTTTCCCGAATTTCTTCCGCTCTCGTTTTTGAATAAATCGGCAAGCAGCAAAGCAACAGTAAGCCGATTGACAGAATCTTTTTCATGATGTATAGGTTAATTGCGTTTTGGTTTTATCACAAACCAATTTCGTTTCGTGCCGCAAATATAGCAAATTACTTTCGTTTCTGAAAATATAACATAAAATTTTAGGCTCCATTGAGTAAATGGAGCCTAATACGCATTTTCACAATATGACGAGATTATTGGATATTATCTATCTCTGTCACCGACAAGCCGGTGACAGATTCTATTGTTTCCACGCTTATCCCCATATGCTTCATGTTGCTCGCAATCCTCTTTATTTCATCGGCACGTCCTTCGGCACGTCCTTCGGCGCGTCCTTCGGCAAGTCCTTCGGCACGTCCTTCGGCAAGTCCTTCGGCGCGGGCGGTTGCACGTGCATATCCCATTTCAGCGTGATAATCTCGTGATTTCTTTACGTCATAATCATATTGTCTCCGTTCATCCGGAGTTAGAGCTGCGACATTGCTTACACTTGCCAGGCGTTCAAATATGTCGCGATGTGAAGTAAACGGCATAGTCTGCATTTTGCTCATATTTTTAAGTATATAAATCCATTTATCGAACTCTGTCAAACACTCATGTTCCTTTTTACGAAACATCGGCAACTGTATAAATGCATAACGCATAAGATTGCCAACGGGTTTATTAGTGGCGGTATCGCAAAGACGTACGTGCTGAACAAGTTCTTTTCCAAGTTCACGGACATGGAAATCACAGAAGAAAACACCTATTACCGGCAATAGACCGTAATCCCATTTGTCTTTTTCTCTTTCAATTCCTCTAAGTCCCTGCTCATAAATAGCCCTTGACACGTAATATATCGAGCGACCGAAGAAATAAGGTTGCGGCTGACGCTGCATCTCCACAATAAACCTATGCCCGGACTGGGTCTCGCATACTATATCATATAGTATAGCCCTGTCTTCCAGACTTTCACGACTCCTCTCATTATTAAGATAGTGTAATTTCTCAACCGGATCAAAATCCGGCTGACCTTCAAACAAATCGTTCAGAAAGGCTTTAAGAATCTCATTCGATTTATTCTCCTTACCGAATATTATTTTAAAGCCGGTGTCTGTAAACGGATCAACAAATCTGGACATAGAAAAGAAGACTATATTATTTGATTTACAAATATATGAATTTTCCCGATCATATGCAAATAATCAGTGCATTTAAACATCCTTCTTCGAAATCAAAATCATTTCAAGATTTCATGAAATCCAATATCAGCTAATTTTCAACACTTACTCTGATTTGATTTATCCGGTTTGAGAAGAATTTATTAATTTTACATGATGATTAAAAGAGAGCTATTTCTCACCGATTGCGACAAAGAGTCAATCCGGAGCATACTGTTTGCCTCGGGGGCATGTGCCGTAGGGTTTGCCAAGGCAGAGCCAGTGGATTCGGAGGTGTGGCGTGGATTCACAGATTGGCTGTCACGCGGTGACAACGCAGGGATGGAATATATGTATAATTATCCTGATTTGCGCCGTGATCCAAGGTTACTTCTCGATGGTGCCAAAACAGTGATTTCCATCGCCTATTCTTATGCGCCTGCCAAATGGAGAAATCCCGACCTTGGGGAGATTGCCGCATACGCTTATGGCAAAGACTACCATAAGGTGCTGAGAAAATTGCTGAAACCCGCGCTGAATGAGATTTCTGCTACTTATTCCGACAGTGCCTTCAGGATTTGTATCGACTCAGCTCCTGTTCTTGAACGATACTGGGCGCAGAAAGCTGGCATTGGCTTCATAGGCGACAATTCCGCGCTGATTGTTCCGGGATACGGAAGCATGGTGTTTCTTGTCGAGATACTTACAACCCTTGACATAGCGCCGGACAATCCGGACACCAGAGATTGCGGTCACTGCGGAGCCTGCCGCAAGGCTTGTCCCGGGAAGGCGATAATGGGCAACTGCCAGATAGACTGCCGCCGCTGCATCTCATATCTTACCATCGAGCACAGAGGGGAATGGATACTGGAAGAGTCATCAGAAGTGATGAAAACAGAAGCCGCAAGAAATTCGATTTACGGATGCGACACATGTCTTAGAGTATGTCCCCACAACCGCGGAGTCCCACCCACCTCCATCGAAGACTTCCATCCATCCATCCAAATGCTATCTCTCTCTTTCGAATACATAAAAAGTTTAAAAAACAGCGAAGATCTTCAGCGTCTCATCCCAGGCTCTCCGATGACTCGCGCAGGAGTCTCAGGTCTCCTACGCAACATTTCACCCGACTGCCGACACTGCAGATAAGCACATTACGCCGATTCGATCTTCGCACAACCTTAAGGAGCACACCCCATACGCGTCTGAATTTTGACACATCACCAAGTTTTCGTATATTTGTTGCGCACAAAGAATACTGACAGAAGTGCGGAGAACAAAACATGCAACCAAAACCACATGACATATGAAACGTATACTGACAATTACAACAACTCTCTTATTGCTCGGAACATCCGCTCTTTCCGCAGCAAAACCTGTAAAAATCGCTCTTTGGCAAGATGGAGCGCCAACCAAGAACGGTCACGAAAACACTGAAGAGAAATGGAACGGTCCAAGAGTCTCAGAAGTCTCTGTGCCTGAATTATGGATATATCCGGCAAAGAAACCTAACGGACAAGCTGTAATCTGCGCTCCCGGCGGCGGTTATAAGTATCTCTCCACCGACAATGAGGGTAAAATGCTCGTTGACTGGATGAACACTCAGGGGATAACTTTCGCTATCCTGAAATATCGCGTACCCAACGGACACCCCGAAGTCCCGCTTGAGGACGGCAGACAGGCAATCAGCATCATGCGCAAGAAAGCTTCCGAATTCGGTGTCAATCCCGATGAAATCGGAATCATGGGATGCTCGGCAGGAGGACATTTCGCCGCCACTCTCGCCACCATGCATGGTGAAGAAAGATTCCGCCCGGACTTCGAAATTCTACTTTATCCTGTCATTTCAATGACAGACATAACCCACACAGGTTCGAGAAATCATCTGCTCGGAGACAACCCCACTCCGGAAATGATTGAGAAATACAGTCTGGAAAACAGAGTTGACTCCCGGACACCTCCCGCATTTATAGTTCTTGCATCCGATGACAAGACTGTAGACCCGCTGAATACAATCTATTACGTTGAGAAACTTCAGAAAAACAAAATACCATATTCTCTCCATATATATCCCGATGGCGGGCACGGTTTCGGATTCCGCGATACCAATCCGTACAAAGCCCAATGGAGCGGTGAGCTCGAACGCTGGCTCCGCTCTATCCGCAAATAGCCGATCTTATTTATTTTTAAACAAGCTCTTAAATATCCAGCCACTCACAACCAAGTAACATCCACAACAAGATACATAAAATCTTTAAGAGAGTATCTGTAAAAGTGGTTGTTACTTGATTGTGTGTGGTTGGAGTTTTTTTGCGCAGAGTTTCTTGAAGCAGAGGAAAATCTGTTTTTTCGCATCGGTCTGTCACATTTTTATGTTACGTTTGTCTTATTGGGAAATCAAACGAATGATGGAAATAGCGCCAAGAAAATATTTCACCGACAATATTCTACCCTGCAACGCCAGGATGTATGCTGCGGCACTCGCCATCACAGGCTCGCCGGAAGATGCCGCAGATGCCGTGCAGACAGCGATGTTACGGATATGGGAGAACATTTGCAAAGGAATATATCCAGAAGTGCCGGCAGCATATTGTCTTTCCGCAATACGAAACATATGCCTCACAGAGTCTGCTCGTGCCTCAAGAAAGATACCTTTAGACACAACCCGCGAAATCCCGACAGGCGACGACGGGACGGAAAAAGCAATCGAGCTCAATGAGGTCACGGCGACTCTCCGCCGATTACCTGAAAAAGAACGAAAGGCTGTAGAAATGAGTGCATTTGCAGGCTGTTCAGCCGATGACATAGCGGAAGTGTTGGGAGTATCAGCCGCAAACGCCAGACAGATACTCAGTCGCGGCAGACGTAGACTCCGTTCATTTTTTCACTAAATAATTCCAGAACAATGGCTACAGATATGAATCATATAAAAGATCTTCTTGAAAAGTTCTACGAAGGGGTCTCAACTCCTGCAGAAGAAAATATTCTTTACGAGTTTTTCAATTCGGGAAATGATATTCCTGACGAGATGGAAAATGACCGCAGGATGTTTGCGATTCTCAGCAATACTGCAAAATACGCTGTTCCGCCTGTTGACCTTCAAGACCGGATTATGCAGACGATTGATAGTTCGACAGCCAATAAGAATGCCGCACGTAAGAACGCAACACGGCTCAGTCGTTTCTCTTGGATCGCTATCGCAACTTTAGCTTCTGCCGCCGCCGTGATTGCTCTGATCGTGCTCACACCATTCACGACAGAGATTACTCCGGATATTCGGGAAACTTCCGGTCTATTGGCTTCTATCGAATCTGCCGACACAGTTTACAGAACCAACGGAAATCAGGACGAGGCAGAAAAGACACCTGCCGATACCAGCCGTAAAACGACAGTCCCGCCTATAGGCAAACACCTCACTGCCAAGGACCCGGCAGTCTCTACGGCAAGACAGATCATTGCCAAAGCGGAAACAGACAATGACGAATATCGGGAGTTGTCCGAAGAGGAACAAAAAGCCTTTGAAGCAGGCATGAAAGCTATTGCACGAGCCGGTGACCAGATGGCTTTCGCTTCCCGTTGCATTGAATCGACAGATGATAATCTGAGAAATATATACACCGAAATACAAGATAAACTAAAATAACAAAATTCAGGTATTATGAAAACTTTAAGATTTATAATTGCCGTGATAATGGCATTCGGCATGTCGGTGGCAGCAATCTCGCAAAACAGGGTATTCAACAACTACCCCGACAACAAAGAGATATCAACGGTCTATATTTCCAAGGCAGCAATGCGCCTCGGACTCTCAATGGGTGGTGATGACTCCGACATGAGGAACATCCAGAAATGTATCAAAAATCCGGAAGGAATGGAAATTGTCAGCGCCACCACACCGTCTGCCATTGCATTGGTGAAAAAGGATGCTGCGGAAAAAATGAAAAAACTTAAAATGGAGTTATTCCTCAATGCTCAGGACGGTGGCGATGGCGTGAACATCTATGCCGGAAGAATTCTGGAGGGCGATGTGATTCATGACATTCTTATAGAAGCGGACGAGCCTGAAGAATATACAATAGTATATATCAGAGGGGAAATAGACGTTCAGGCTCTTACAAACCAATATAAAAAGTAAGAAAATGAAAACCTACTTGAACGCAGTTCTCATTTCCTTACTGTTGGCGATATCCTCATCATGCGGAAGCTCGAAGGAATTCTCCTCTCTCGATTATTATGACAATATCGACATAGTCCACATCCCGAAGGGAGTAGGATGGATGATTGGCTCTGTTGCATCGATTGATGACAAAGATGCAGGAAAAATCCTGAAAGGATTCAAGAGCATTACCATCGTCGACTGTCAAGGAATGAAAGGAAGAAAGGAAATTATGAAATGCGTCAAAGATGCGATCGACAGCGACAGGAGCGAGCTTATCCTTGAAACGCACGACGGTCCGGAAACAACACTCATATACGGTCATATTGATGACAGAAGCATGAAACTGAAGAATCTCCTGATAGTTTCAGAAGAAGCGTCAGAACTCAGCGTGATCCGAGCCAAAGGCACGTTCGACATCCGGTCTGTACTCAACGAGCAGACGATGCGGCTTCCTTAAAGGCATCCATGATGACTGTGGGCATATTGCGCGAGAACGCTCCGAGACGGTAGTCATCCTCTGCATTCCACTCCGGCGCCCAATAAGGATAGACACTGATGCCGATGGTATCCCACTCCACTCCGTTTGACTTCAGTGAATCGAACACTCGGTCATACAATCCCTGATCAAAACCGTTATCGAGATGAATGATAACTTATGCTTCAGGATATACCTCGCGCACCGCTTTTATCCCGGCTTTCGTCAGAGACGCATAGTTCACAGGGTTCTCCTCGAAACGACCCATAGGCCATAAAAAGCCGTGGGTCGTTTCGTTTCCCACCTGCACCCATTTAACGTCGATGCCGTTGTCCTTAAGAAGCCGGAGTGTCTGCCGCGTATGGTCGGCGAGAGCTTTTTCCGTCTGTTCGAGAGTCATGCCGAGCCATGCCTTGGGAGGATTTTGCTTGCCCGGATCCGCCCACCAGTCGGAATAGTGGAAGTCAATCATCACAGGCATACCCAGAGCCTGTGAACGTTTTGCCATCTTCACCACATCCTCCGAAGAGCAAAAACCGTCCTTGGGATTCACCCAGACGCGAAGACGAGTGGCGTTCATGCCTGAAATATCCCCGCCGAGCCAGAAAGGCTCCTTGTCTCCGGTTTCAGTTGCCGCCGAAACAGCTGCCACTGCACACAGAGCCGCTATACAGACCCCGAATCTTTTTATTCTCATATTATTTGCAGTTTGCACGAAAATTATAAAAAATACCCCAATCCACAAAAAAACGGTCCGGAAAATTTCCGGACCGTTCTGTTCTGAAGATTCTGACTCTTATTAGCCGTTTACTTTCTTCATGTGAGCGATGAGGTCGAGAACCTTGTTAGAGTAACCGATCTCATTGTCATACCAGGAGATTACTTTCACGAAGTTGTCGGTCAAGTAAACACCGGCGTTTGCATCGAAGATTGAAGTAAGGGGGCAACCGAGGAAGTCAGAGCTTACAACTGCATCCTCAGTGTAGCCGAGCACACCTTTGAGCTCGCCCTCTGCAGCCTCTTTCATAGCAGCGCAGATAGCCTCTTTTGTAGCGGGCTTCTCAAGGTTTACAGTAAGGTCTACCACAGATACGTCAAGAGTGGGGACACGCATAGAGATACCTGTAAGTTTGCCGTTGAGCTCGGGGATAACTTTACCTACAGCCTTTGCAGCACCTGTTGAAGAGGGGATGATGTTGCCTGAAGCGGCACGACCACCACGCCAGTCTTTCATAGAAGGACCGTCAACAGTCTTCTGAGTGGCAGTTGTAGAGTGAACAGTTGTCATGAGACCCTCCTTGATACCGAATTTCTCGTGGAGAACTTTGGCGATAGGAGCAAGACAGTTGGTTGTGCAAGAAGCGTTGGAAACAAACTTCTGACCGGCATAAGTATTCTCGTTAACACCTACAACGAACATAGGAGTAGCATCTTTTGAAGGTGCAGACATAACTACGTATTTCGCACCAGCCTCGATGTGTGCCTGAGCTTTCTCCTCTGTGAGGAAAAGACCTGTTGACTCAACAACATACTCGGCGCCAACACCGCCCCAGTTGATCTCTTTGGGGTCGCGGCATGCTGTTACGCGGATTTCCTTGCCGTTTACGATGAGAAGGCTCTTCTCGAGATCGTAATCTACAGTGCCGTCGAAACGACCGTGCATTGTGTCATACTTCAACATGTAAGCCATGTAATCTACAGGAAGAAGGTCGTTGATTGCAACTACCTCGATGTCTTCTCTCTTGGTGGAGGCACGGAATACGAAACGTCCGATACGGCCAAAGCCGTTGATACCAATCTTTGTCATTTTAAATTTTGTTTATTTTGGGTAAATTTATTTGGGTTTTATATTTATTACTTATCTTTAAATTTATTTCTACATTGTATGTAGAACTGCCATTGTCAGAGCATAAAAACTCTATTTATTCATTTTACGTTGCAAATTTAGCAAAAATTTCGCATTTTTGCGATGAATTTTAACACTTTTTTGAACCTTTGAAGCATCGATGTTGTCTATCTTCTGCAAGGAGGTTCGCCGATACGGGATATATCCCGCACGCAAGACATCTGTCCGCTGTGGGCAATGTCTCATATATCACAACATCATTTGCCGCCTAATGGATTGATTAAGTAACATTTAAAATATTATAATTTATGGGAAAATTTCTTCAGGATTTTAAAGAATTCGCCATGAAGGGCAATATCATCGACATGGCTGTCGGTGTCATTGTCGGCGGCGCATTCGGAAAGATTGTGTCTTCTCTTGTAAACGACATAATCATGCCGCTTGTATCTCTCATCACCGGAGGCGACGGCTACAAAAATCTAAAATATATAATCACGGAAGCACGTCCGGCAACCGCCGACGGGGTTGCCGCCGTTGAAGAAGTGGCAGTGAACTACGGTCTGTTCATACAGAACATCGTTGACTTCCTTATCATAGCACTCAGTATATTCGTGGCTCTGCGCGTTGTCATGAAATTCATGAAGAAGGAGAAAGAGGCTGAGGAAACCCCGGCACCTGCCGAACCGACAAAAGAGGAGACCCTGCTGACAGAGATACGTGACCTCCTCAGAAAACAGTCAGAGAAATAAATATCTCTGACCAATACCCTTCCCTGATGCTGGAGTCATAAGCAGAACCGGGGACTTTCACATGACTGTTTGAAAAGTTTTCACGTATTGCACAAGACAGTATTGTGAAAAAATCACAGTTTGCCGGGTCGTAATGACCCGGCAAACTGTGATTTTTTTTCATCAGAGCTTCAACTCTGACGCATATGTTGCATTCATTGGCGCATTTGTATCCGCTACAAAGGTGTCGCAGCCTCCATCGCCTTCAGAATACCCAAGGCATCGGTAACAGCTGAGACTCCGTCAATTACCATCAGCCTGCGTCCGTTCACCTCCTTCAGATTACAACGTCTTGCATTCTGCTGCAGATATGCAAGCACTTTTCCGAATGCAGATGAATTGTAATATGCCTTATTGTCATCTCCGACAAAATAAATCCTCATTTTTCCACCTTTAAGCACAAGACGCTCGATTCCGAGACGACGGGCTGCCATTCGCAACGGCACCACCCGGATCAATTCCTCTGTTGTCGATGGAATCTCTCCGAAACGATCACGCAGTTCGGCACGGAATTCATCAAGTTGCGTGGAGTGTTCCATATTGTCAAGACGGCGGTAGAGTGTGATACGTTCGTTTTCCTGAGGCACATATTCGGCAGGAATGCGAAGTTCAAGATCACTCTCGATTGTACAGTCTGCAGTAAACTCCTCCTCTTTGCCTCCTGCCACATCAGTGAAAGTGTCGGCAAATTCCTCCGTTTTCAATTCGATAACAGATTCTTTGAGTATTTTCTGATATGCCTCATAACCGAGATCGGCGATAAATCCGCTCTGCTCTGCCCCAAGCAGGTTGCCGGCGCCACGGATATCAAGATCCTGCATGGCGATATGTATGCCGGAACCAAGATCACTGAAACTTTCGATTGCCTGAAGCCTACGGCGTGCCACAGGAGTCAGCGGCATTCCCGGCGGCACAAGTAGATAGCAGAAAGCCTTCCGTGAGCTGCGTCCTACACGTCCGCGAAGCTGATGTAGCTCGCTGAGTCCGAAATTATGGGCATTGTTGACTATGATAGTATTGACATTGGGCATATCGATGCCGTTTTCCACTATCGTCGTGGATAGCAAAACATCATAATCCTGATTGGCAAAATCTATGATAGCCTGCTCTACCCTCTCCGGTGGCATCTGCCCATGCGCGGTGACTATTCTGACACGTGGGATAAGCCGCCGGAGCGCGTTCTCTATCTGCGCGAGGTTCTCAATCCTGTTGGATATGAAAAACACCTGTCCGTTACGGCTCAATTCGAATTCAACAGCTTCCTTTATCACCTCGTCGTCGAAGCTGCTTACGTTGGTGACAACGGGCTGACGGTTTGCCGGAGGTGTGTTGAGCGAGCTGAGGTCGCGAGCTCCCATGAGTGAGAACTGCAGTGTACGGGGAATTGGAGTGGCGCTCATGGTCAGGGTGTCTACATTGACCTTAAGTTGTTTGAGTTTCTCTTTGACTGCAACACCGAATTTCTGCTCTTCATCAATTATCAGCAATCCGAGATCTTTGAATGCCACTCCTTTGCCGATAATCTTATGAGTGCCTATCAATATGTCGATCTTACCTTCTGCGAGATCCGCAAGAATCTGTTTCACCTCTTTGGCTTTGCGTGCCCGGGATATAAAATCCACCCTTACAGGCAGATCTTTAAGACGATTTGCGAAAGTGTGGTAATGCTGCATGGCAAGTACCGTGGTCGGCACAAGCACAGCTGTCTGCTTCCCGTCGGCTGCTGCTTTGAAGGCGGCGCGGACAGCTATTTCCGTCTTTCCGAAACCGACATCTCCGCATATCAGTCTGTCCATCGGTTTTGCCGATTCCATGTCTGCTTTTACAGCCTGAGTCGCCTTGAGCTGATCTGGAGTGTCCTCATATATGAAGCTTGCCTCAAGCTCATGCTGCATATAAGAGTCCGGAGCAAATGCATGACCTTTCTCCTCCCTGCGTGCGGCATAGAGTTTTATCAGATCACGCGCAATATCCTTGACCTTGGTTTTTGTGCGTTCTTTGAGCTTGTTCCATGCTCCCGAACCGAGTTTGTTGATTTTAGGCGCGACTCCCTCTTTACCACGGTATTTTGACAGTTTATGAAGAGCATGGATACTGACAAGGATTATGTCATCGTTCTGATATGTCAGCTTTATCATCTCCTGCGGGCTTCCGTTGACATCAGTTCGCACAAGACCCGCAAATTTACCGATTCCATGGTCAATGTGCACTATGTAGTCGCCTATTTCTATCTGGTTGAGTTCCCGAAGTGAAAGAGCGAGTTTGCCGCTTCGGGCGCGGTCGCTCTTGAGGTTATATTTGTGGAAACGGTCGAATATCTGATGGTCGGTAAAAAAGCAGTTCTTGCCGTCATGATCCACAAATCCCTCATGAACAGTGCGGTCAACTGCCGTAAAAGGTATCTCATCCCCTCTGTCTTCAAATATATTTTTCAGCCGTTCCGCCTGATACGGCGAATCAGACAGTATAAAGATACGATAACCGTTACTGATAAAATTACGGAAACTCTCTGAAATCAGCTCGAAATTCTTATGATAAAGAGCCTGCGGACCGCAATTGAACGATACCGATGCGTCTGGAACAAATCCGCTATCGGTTGTACCCACCCCGAACTTCACCACTTTCATCTCTGCGAAACGCCGGATGAAAGCTTCGGAATCGACCACTTTTTCCATAGCCTTGTCATCGCCTTCATCGGCGATAAGAGCGGCTGTTGAAAACGTCTCTTCAGATATAGCCTTGACTCTGTCGAGTATATACCCCGGACTCTGACAAAACAGCAATGTCGAATCGTCAACAAACTCAAGAAGGCTGATACCTTTGTTTCCGGTCTGTGCCGAGAACTGCGGAAGTATATTGATTTTCTCCAGCTTCTCCTCACTCAGCTGCGTCTCCACATTGAAGGAGCGTATCGAATCCACTTCGTCATCGAAAAAGTCTATCCTGTATGGAAGTTCGCAGGAATATGAATAAACATCGACTATCGAGCCACGACGGGCAAACTGACCAGGTTCATAGACATACTCGGTCTCTCTGAACCCCAGTTCACGCAATCTTCCTGTAAGATCGGATAGAATCGTGTGCGAACCGATTTTCAGCGATATGCTGTTATCGGCTATTGTCGCGGCATCCGCCACTTTCTCCGCTAAAGCTTCGGGATATGTTATAACGAAACGCATCTCTCCCTTTTTATCTCCCAATGCATCGAGCACTTCAGTGCGGAGAATCTGTGACGGAGCATCCGGCTGACCGTATTTTATATCACGTTTGTATCCGCTCGGAAATATTCCCACGGCATCCGGTCCTGCAATCTGACACAAATCGTTGTAAATGTAGCCTGCTGAATCCAGGTCATCGGCAATTATGATGTGAGGATGCGCGGTCGGTCTGATTCCGGCAAACAGCATGGCGGAAGAACTCCCCTCCAGACCGGAGAGGAGCAAT